>MDSZ01196377.1_pt1 | contig 10334 bp, 6 predicted proteins | sample 811201 | NCBI WGS metagenome assembly MDSZ01 (sample SAMN05326647, study PRJNA326480) | marine metagenome | isolation source: seawater | place: Indian Ocean: North | collected 2010 | reverse complement strand
ATCCACCTATCTTTCGTAAGGTATTTGGATCAGTAGAACAAGAAGCACTAGAAGCCTTTGCAGCTAAGAAGAAACTAGAAGAGCAAAGATATGAGCTTAAAACTTTCATTCAATTCTCACATGGGCATAAAGCTTGGGAAGAATTAATTGCAATGGAGGGCAAGATTAGAAAAGCTAGACAAGAACAGCTATATCGCCAACAAGAGATAAAAGAACGTATTATAGAGGGCATTTTTATATTTATATTATTATGTACAATTGTCGGTTTTGGTTGGCTCGTATGGTATTTAAAATCAATACAGGAGTAGAATATGGAAATTAGTATGTGGATGTTTTGGAACATCATTTTAACTTTAGTTATAGCTCCTGCTGTATGGGCATTTAGAGGACTCATACAGGAAGTAAAACGTATAGACATACTTTTAAATAAAACAAGAGAAGAATACGTAACACGTAAAGAAATGCGTGATGATCTTAGTCAAGTGATGGATGCACTACACAGATTAGAAGATAAATTAGATAAAGTATTAAGTAAGGATTAATCAACATGGCAGATTTTGCAGGATTTACAAATGATCAAATGTTCAAGTTAGCACAGATGAAAGGCTACACGGGCAGTAACAATATAAATGATATTAATAAATTTATCATGGGTAACGATAAAGCTAAAAGTTATGTCGTGGAAATGTTTAATGAAGCTACAACACTTGTAGGAAGACAAAAACGTGGATTTATGGATGGTGGATTAGCTGAAATGAACAAATATATTAGTGGTTCATCAGGTGATTATAAAGACTTATCTACATTTGAAAATTATGATTTTAGTAACGCACCATTTACAAAAGAACAATGGATGGCTCAAGCTAAAGCAGAGGGTGCAGGTTCTAATACACAACAAGCTACAGATATGAACATAAAGTTTGGCTCAACAGTTGCTGGTGCTACTACATTTACTCCTGATACTACTACTGCTAATACCACTGCTAATACGAATACTACAGGTACAGGCACTACGAGTACAGGTACTACAAGTACTACTACCACAGATGATGGTGAGACACCTGGAGGAGCATATGCACCTAAAATTACTTCAACACCTATATCAACAATTACTGATGCAGAAAAAGACTCAGCAAAAATAGATAGTGATGCAGGTCAGATTACAGGAACTGTTGATACAACAAATCAAAATGTAGATATAGGAACTACTAATACTGCAAACTATCAAGGAACTCTAGATGCAAGTACCATTGCAGACGAAGATGTTTCAAAAACAGCAGATAAAATAGATGAAAATTTAAAAGATGTTAATGCAGTAAAAGGAACTGTAAGTGAGGATGCAAAAGTTGATGCTGTAACAATGGACAAAAATGAATTGTCTCAACTAGACTTACAAGCAGCTCAGATAGAAAATGCACAAACTGTAAAAGCACCAAACAAAAGAACATTACAAGATAATGAAACAGTTCAATCAGCCTATGATAAAGATAAAGCAGATGAAGTAATTCAAAAAACTGAAGCAGCTTTTGCAACAGCAGACCCTAGTACAAAAGCTATGGTAAAAGGACAGCTAGATGAATTAATGACTGACTTTGAACCGGGTCGTACACCCCCGTGGGCAGCAGGAGCTATGAGAACAGCATTAGCGGCTATGAATGCTAGAGGACTAAATGCATCATCTCTTGCAGGTCAGGCTATTGTACAAGCAGCTATGGAGTCTGCAATACCAATTGCACAAGCAGATGCTCAAACTGTTGCTAGGTTTGAATTGGAAAATCTCTCTAATAGACAACAAGCTACTATATTAGCAGCTGAACAAAGGGCAACCTTTTTGGGTGTGGAATTTGATCAGGAGTTTCAAGCAAGAGTAAAAAATGCATCTACTATATCTGAAATAGCTAGACAAAATTATGATGCAGATGTGCAGATAGCATTAGAAAATGCTAGAATGGCTAACACTGTTGATTTAGCCAATTTAGATGCAGAAAATGCAAAAATTTTATCAGATGCAGCAGCTTTAACTAAGATGGATATAACTAATTTAACTAACAAACAACAAGCTGAAGTTGCTAATGCTAATGCTTTTCTGCAAATGGATCTTAAAAACCTAGACAATGAGCAACAAACTGCAATATTTAAAGCAGAAGCTAAAGTTCAGGCAATGTTTAAAGATCAAGCAGCTGAAAATGCACAGAAACAATTTAATGCTGAACAAAAGAATCAAGTAGATATGTTTATAGAGGGTCTTATTGCTTCTCAAGAGAAATTTAATGCTGAACAAAAAAATACAATGGATGGTCTAGAATTTCAAGAGCAAAATGCCATGAATAAATTCTTTTCAACATTAAAAGAGAACCGGGCTCAATTTAATGCTACTAACTCATTAACAATTGCTCAAGCTAATGCTCAATGGGAACAGTTAGTTACGACAACAAACACAGCCGCTAAAAATGCAGCTAATATGCAAGATGCCCAAAATGCTACTGCATTTACAAAGACACAGTTAGATCATATTTTTCAAGCAGATAGAGATATGATGAATTGGATATTTACAGCATCAGATAATGATAAACAAAGGGCGAGTTCTTTGATGATTGCACAGCTTCAAGCAAACTCAAAAACAGACGCTGCTAAAGCAAATGGATGGAGTTCAATATTTCAAAACATATTAGGTGTTTTAGCTGGTGTGTAACACTCTTAACATTAGTAAATAAAGGAAATGCTATGGTAGAAATGCTAGATGATAAAATAACGTATGCAAGAGGGTATCAAACACATCTTGCAAAAGCTAAGAGAAATAGAGGAGTAAATGTTCCTCAAGTGCTTGATAGAGGTGGAATGCCATTGAGTGAGGGAGTTAAAGAGTATCAATTTTATTCAAATCCTTACAGTGATTTTTCAAGTAAAATAGCAAAGAGTCAAACTGAAAATATTGCAAATCAAATAGAAGAGTATGCTCTTTTAGATGACACTCCTATTTCAAACGAAGAAAGAAGAAATAGAATTTATATGAACGTAATTTCAGATATTTTTGGTGAAATAAATAATGAAATTGACAGGATAGATAAACAAGATGCAGTAGTAAAGATAGGGAAAGAGCCTACAGGAACAGAACCTTTAATATCATTAAATGAAACAAATTTGTCACCTGCCGATCTTAAAGATCAAGCTATTAATTTAGGTGAAATAACATCAGAAGATGATAATGTAACAAAGACAGAAAAACCTGCATTAAGTCAACCATTGTCAAAAGAAAGTCGAGCTAAACTAGAATCAGGTGATATACCTGACTTGTTTAAGTTAAGTAGCAAAGATAGAGATAGAATTATTAGAACAATGATTGGTGAAGCAGAGGGAGAAGATGAAATAGGTCAAGCAGCTATTGCACATATTATATTTAATAGATTAGCATCTGGTAAATTTGGAAAAACAATTAATCACATAACTAGACCTAGCCAATTTTCTGCGTGGTTAACTAACAAACATGGAAATAAAAGAGTTAATGTAAGTAAAGATAGTGATACATATAAGAATATGTCTATTGTATTAGATAAAGTGCTATCAGGAGAAATAGCTGATCCAACTAATTTTGCAACGCATTATTGGAGTCCATCAGGAATGTTGGCGGCTAGCAACAATAAGACAGACACTCCATCGTGGGGCAAAACATTATTAGGAGAACATTTGGATGGTGGAATAAAAATAGGAAGACATATTTTTGCTGGTTATAATGGATTGGCTGGGGTAGTTGAAAAAGCACAAGCTCCACTAGAAAGACCTGATTCTTTGAATATTAGAACTTTTGCTGAAAGGAGATAAACTAATGCAGATGGAAAGTGGAATAAATTTTTTTGATAGACCAACGCCTGGTGAATCGCTAATAGTTGAGCCTAAATTAAGACCATATGAAAGACCCCCTGAAATGACAGATTTAGGACACATACTAGGCTATTATTTAGATGTTATGTTTTCAGAAGAATTTATAGACAATATAGGTGAGATGCTCTCTATGGAAGCTCCTGTAGAATTGATTGTTAATGCTATTACAATGCAAAATGTAATGGAGGGCAAACATAGTATGCAAACAAGAATAATTATAAGTCCACTTTTACATGAATTTATTAGGCTTATAGGCAAAAAAGCAAATATAAAAATTGTAGATGGTTTAAATCCTAATGATTCAGGAAAAAAGAATCGTATGAAGAATCAAAAGTTAGCTAGTGACTTAGAAAATAGAATTGATACATTACAAAAGAATCCTGAAACTGATGATGGTGGTGTTGAATTAATGAGACAAACAGTTGAAATGTTACAAGAGGGTGAACCATCTGTAGATGAAGTAGAAAGTCAAGAGGAGATGCCAATAGAAGAAAAACCACAAGCTACTTCTTTAATGGCACGAAGAGGAGAATAATATGGCACTAGGTGATCCAAAAACTAAAGATGATTATTTTACAAGATTGAGAAGTAGGTTAAGCACAGGTGATATGATTTATGGTCTAGGCACATTAGCAATAGCTCTAGCTAATCCTGATGGTGTGCAAGGACAAGCTGATGTTATGGAAGAGGCGTTGGAAATGTCTAAAACATTAGGTGCTAATTTAGCTAAAAATACAGTATCTACTGTCAACAGTAAAACCATTCCACGATTAAAAGAAATAGAAAAAGAAAAGAATGAACTAGATCAATGGTACAGAAGTAGTATGATTGATGGTGAGGGCATGGCAGTTAGAAAACCTTTTGTAAAAGCACTAGTTGAATCTGGACAATGGAGATTATTTGCACAAGCACTTGCAAAGGAAGAAGCTGCACTTGCAAAAGCTACAGGCAGTGACTCTTATAAACTTTCAGCTGCAGAAATCGAGGGAATGTTTCCACAAGCAGAGACAATATTGAGAAACTATGCTGATCAAGATTGGGAAACCTTTGAAGAGACAGAGGGCAAAACATTTAGAGACTATTTAGATTCACAGTTTAGTGGTTATAAAGAAATTATAGATGCATCAGAAAATGCAAGTCAGGCTAAGACAGGATTGCTTGCGTCTTTTTACAATCCAAGTGCAGGTGCATTACAAGAGCAAGCTAAGTTAATGCGTGTAATGCCACCACAAACAGTTGATGGTACGACATTTACTATGCAACAACTAGCAGAACTTTCACAGGCAGGTTATCTAGGGCAAAACCCTGAAGATTTTATTCCTATACCGGGCAGTTACGATTTTAGTAGAAATGATCCTAATTTATTTGTAGAAAACGTACAAGATAAATTAAGCGATAGTATTACAAATTCGTTTTTAACTTTCACAGACACAGAATCTAGTAATATGTTTTCTCCAAACGGAGACTATTCACAGGCAGGTGGTTACTATGATGGGGATTATCTCCCGTGGGATGGGGATATGGCTACATTAGATAAGACAATCGAAGTGGGAAGAAATGCAGCGGAGGGTTCACCTCAAAAAAAGGCAGCAAAATCTGCTCAGAGGCTTAAAAACAAATTTCAAGGTAATTTATCACTACAACTTCTAGTAGAATCAAATTATGCCAATTTTATCTTAGATAAGCAAGTAGACGAAAATGGTGATAAAATGTTTACACCAATAAAAATTATGCAACTACAAGCAGAGCATAGAGATAAAATTACTAGTGGAGAATTTGAAGAAAGAGATAGAAATCTGTTTACAGTGCATGAGGGCTTTGTTGAAAATCCAGCTCCTGGATCTGGCATGATATCCTTACAAGATGTAGTAACTCACGGACAATCATTTGCAACTTCAATGATAAATAACATAAAACAGTATGTGGAGGGTGAGCTAGGATCTATAACTAAAGCTACAGCATCTTCAAAATTAATAATAAAAAGAGAACTACCTATAGATGGTAGAGTTTTTGCAAATATAGATAGTGTTAGAGACTTCTTATCATTATTAAACATTGATCCTGAAAGAGGTTCATATAATGGATTTAGACCTACAGATACAATTACATTCTTACATCCGGCAAGTGAGAGCGGTAAAGCTGTTCTTGTTTCTGCCACGCTAAGTCAACTTACAGATGAGGGAATGGATCAGTTTATAAGGAGAAATTAATCGTGGGAATATATGATCATCTAGATTTTAGTACTCAAACCAACACTAATGATAATAATCAATTAGATGTAGAGCCTGTAGAGATACCTGAAGAGCCATTGCGTGAATTGTATGGCTCTAAAGAATATGAATTTAGACCATTAAGTAAGTATGACATTGAAGAAATAGAAACTTTTACTAAAGAAGAATTAATTGATAATACAGTGCTTAATGATGGCTTGAGAGCAATACTAGAAGCACGAGGATTAGGTAAAACAGCTTATCAATTAACAAATCAAGAGGTGTATGAGCAGTTTACAACAGCACATCGTGGTATCAGTACATCTGAATTAGGTTTATGGGGAGAGACAGTATTAGCTAAGAGACTTGCAAATGAAAAAGATCTAACAAAGTTAGAAGCTCTCAAAACAGGATATGATATATTTGAAAAGTATCCTGATTTAAATGATCTTATTGCAGAATCTATAGAAACAAAAGATTGGTCTAAAGTTAGAGAATTATTAGGTCAACATGCTTTTAACATATTATCACCTAGTGAAAGTCCTATGACCTATGTAGGACCAGCCATAGCTGGCAAGGTAGTAAAAAGTATACCAGGATTTACTAAGGTAGTTGAAAAGGGGTCTACAAAAGTAGGTTTTCCTGTTGGTAAAGAAGTTGCAAAACAAAAAGTAAAACAATTAACAACAAAAGGTTATATTGGTGAAATAACATTAGGTGCAGGTATTGATGGGTATGCTCAAGCTCAATTAGGGCATTGGTATCAACATGCACTGATGGATATAGGATATCAGGAGGAATATAATCCATATCAAACAGGTTTTACAGCAGTAAGTGCAATAATTACAGGTGGTTTTCAGCTAGGTTTAAAAGCTAGAAAGTTAAAAAATTTATCATCTTTTAGTTTTGACTTTCCAAATTTCTATACTAAGTTGCAGTTAAGTGCAAAAGAAAAAAGACTAGCTAGAAAACAGATTTCTTTAAAAGCTAAAGATATTATGAATAGATGGAACGAGGTTACTAAAGGTGGAGCAACACTACTAGAGCCAGCAAATGGTACAAATCATGTTGATTTTATGAGAGCTTTCTTAGATGGATATAAACACCCTACAGATCCGTCCAAAAACATTGATGGTATGTTCGATTTATTATCAAATAAATTAGGTGTTACTTACATAGCCAAGCTTAAAAGTTTAAAAGGTTCAGGCGAGTTTATGCAACACCTAAGTTACATGTTAAACGAAGTTATAGACAATGATACTAGAAGATTCTTAGCTAAAAAATTAAAAGAGATGGATACAGATGGGAAATACAAGAAGTCTATACTTGCAGAAGAACCCATAAGTAAAGATGGAAAGGTTAGATTTGGTAAAGTAGACAACAGAACTAAAAACCAAGACTATTGGAGTGTTTTCTTACTTGATATGGCAAGGACAGGATCAAGAGGTGGAAAAGAGTTAGGTTTTGTAGGACACCTAGCAAAAAAAGTTTATAATAATTCAGAGGAAATAACTCAAAAATTAACAGAAAGAGAGTTACTAGAAAAATATAAAAAGGGAAAACAATTTGATTCTTATTTTCAAACATTTTGGAAAAGGGCAGTTGTTACTAACTTTACAACAAGTGTATATAACTTAGCTGGGTGGACAGCAGCAACAGGAGTTAATGTTGCATCTGATGCAGGCGTTTTAGCACTAAACTTATGGGCGATGCCATATAAGTTAGCATATAATTTTACAAAGAAAAAGTTAACAGGAAATGACATGAGTGTTTTACAAGAGTCTTTTAAGACTAGTAAAGCTCTCTTTTATAATACAAAAGAACGATTAGCTACTGCGTTTGACCCTGTTGCAAGTATAGATTTTTACAATCAAATATTAAAGATAGACAAAGATACAGCTAAGTTACTTAATCAGTATACAAATGCAGGTGTTGAGGCTGGAGATAGTCTTAGTGATTTAGCTAAAAAAATGGGCAACGTAAAAGTTGAAAATGGTAAAATTGTAGGACACGTAACTCCTACTATGCATGTAGCAGAGGGATCATTAAAAGTTGCTAGATTTTTAAACGCAGTTGACTTTGTAGATGTTTTTACTAAATCTCAATCTTTCATTACTAATCTAGATTTAGCCATGAGAATGAATGTTAAAAACGCAGATGGCAAGTACATAGGTCTAAGAGAAGCAGCAATGCTACCAAAAGAAAAAATAAATGAAATATTTGGTTCTAAAAGTTTTTTTGATTCTATGACCACAGCAACAGAACGAACTCAACAAGATATATTTTCTAAAAGTTATGCTTACGACAAAGATTGGGTGCTAGGATTACAATCATCTGATGCTAAGATACTTGCACCCGCTAAATTTTTTGGGAATGCTATGAATTATATAGCTCGTAACATAGAAGAAATAGGTAACATTCCTATCTTAGGTGTTTATTTTCCATTCGGTAGATTTTTTAATAACATGACAGCTTTTACCTATGATGCTCTAGGTGGGGGATCTCCTGCAGCTATAATGGAACTTATAAGAACAGGAACAATAGGACACCACAATCAAAGAAGAGTGATGAAAGCATTTGCAACAGGTGGTATTGCTATACCTTTAATGTTAACTGAACAAGACATTCTTAGTGAAGAGTGGCAAGAGAAATATGCACAAGGATTTGGAGACCCTACCGACCTTGATATAGAAAACTCTGTAACTAAACAAAACTTTATAAATCAGTTAATTGAAGATGTAAAAGAAGTTAAAGAGCTAATGTCTAAAGGGGATCTTCTTGGTGTAGTAGGAAAGTATAATGATGTTGCTGTGGACACACTTGTAAGAGGTGCTACAACATATTCTGCTTTTTCACAATGTGTAGAACGAGATAAAGCAAAGTTACAGCAAGGACTTCAGTGGGATGAAGAAATATACAGAGGTAAAAAAATAAATATTAGGTATCATTTTCCTTTATCACAATGTTTTTGTGCAGCTAGAGCTTACAACATTAGAAACTCTATAAGTTCAGATGGAACAAAATCAGATTTAGGAAAAGGAATGAATAGAGATCTACTTGAGCAATTTGCATTTGGATCTATAAGTAGGCACTTAACAAGTGGAACAACTATGAATAACATGATTGCTGATTTTATTAATGGTGATTATGAAACTGCTGAACAAATAATGATTAAATTCTTTGCAAACATTCCAACAAATTATGCATCAGGTATAACTCGTCCTTTTCAGCCTGTTAGTACAATTGTAAGTGGTAGTGTAACAGATGAGGGTGCAAATAAACTAACCTTTGATAATAAAAACAGTTGGGAAGCAGTTGTTTTTAATTCGGCTAGATATTTCAATGAACTTCTAGGTGCTATAGGTGTTCCTAGAAATGACAGAATTAATCCTGTGACAACAATATCTAGAGATACAGAAAAAGAAAAAGTAAAAAATGTATATGACATAAGTGCAAATTTATCAGGATTAAAAGCACAAGCACCGACAACTAACATGGAAATATTGTTGGCTAAATCAGGACTTGCAGTTTATGAAACAGAATTTAAAACTAAATTTCCTGAAGGAGATAGATTTATCAGAACTCTAATTGCACCTCTAATGAACGATAAAGCTTTTCATTTGATGAATAGAGAAGATTTTATTAAGGGGTCAATAAGTGAAAGAGCAGAATTAACAAAAGATTTAATACAAGATGTAAAGAAAGATTTTTTTAGTTTGGTTGAAAAAAATATATTAAATACAAACATAAAATTTAAAGAGGGAGATGGATCAACTACTGCAAATTTAGCAAAGAGGATAAGACAATTGCAGAAATTAGCTAACTACAATGTAGACATCAGAAAAAAAGCAATTAATAATATAAATGAAAAACTTAATGAAGATTCAAAATTTAGACTAGACCCTGAAATTAGTTTAGTTGATTTATTTGAAATAACTAGAGAAGATAGAGATTTTAGAATAACAGATTACTTATCTACACTAGTTAATGAATCAAAAAGAATAGCAGATAGAGGAAGTAAAAAGGGTAAATTTGATTTATCAGGTTTTGAGGGTGTGTACAGAGAATCTGAAAGAGTAAAAATAGATAGATATGGAAATGAAACAGCCTATTAAAAAAAGGGGGCAGTAAACTAATACCCACCCCCTCAGAGTTGACCACACAGCTACGATTGATTACGAAAGGTATTGCAATCAATCTACTTATAAACTAAAGCATTTTTTCTAATTTGTCAAGTGCTTTTTT
>MDSZ01183216.1_pt1 | contig 10334 bp, 10 predicted proteins | sample 811201 | NCBI WGS metagenome assembly MDSZ01 (sample SAMN05326647, study PRJNA326480) | marine metagenome | isolation source: seawater | place: Indian Ocean: North | collected 2010 | reverse complement strand
TTGTAAACGTTCTGCAACTTCAACAATGTATTTTGATTTATCATCCCAGCCCAATCTTGTTTTAACGGTAACAGGAAGTTTGGTCGATTTCACGATTTCGGCTGTCATTTTAACCATTTTGGGGATGTCTTGAAGAATTCCTGCTCCTGCACCTTTGCAAGCTACCTTTTTAACTGGACAACCGTAGTTGATATCAATGATATTCGGATTTGATTGCTCGGTAATTTCTGTAGCTTTTTTCATACTTTCAATATCAGAGCCGAATATCTGAATCCCTATAGGTCTTTCATTTTCGTATATGTCTAGTTTTTGTCTGCTCTTCAATGCATCACGAATGAGTCCTTCAGATGAAATAAATTCAGTGTACATTAAATCAGCTCCATACCTTTTACACAATGCCCTAAATGGCGGATCGCTTACATCTTCCATTGGTGCAAGTAAAAGCGGAAAATCACCCAATTCTATGTTTCTGATTTTAACCATTATTGGGTTTTATTTATTTTTTTAAGATATGTTTTTAGCTCTTGTTCATTTTCAGCACTCAGTATCATTAATCGATCTTTAGTATCGATAACAATATAACCTTCAAGCCCATCAATTAATACCGTCTTATCAGATTCTACCTTCACTAAACAATTGTTACTATCAAAAAAATAGGTATTCTTATTGTTTTTGGTGTTATTATTATGGTCTTTTTCAAGCAGATTTTGAAGGCTACCCCAAGTGCCCAAATCACTCCAATCAAATGAAGAAAGTACAACAGATATGTTGGGTTCCTTTTCAAGAAGCGCGTAATCAATTGAAATATCCTCACACTTCTTGAAAGCATTATCTAAAAATTGCATTTCATTTTCAGTGTTATAGTGTAAATCATTTGCAAAAAATATCTGATAAAGCTCGCTTGAATATTTCTGGAAGCTATTAATAACAGTATTTGATTTCCATACAAACATCCCTGAGTTCCAATAAAAATTACCCTGATTAATAAAAGTCTTAGCGGTTTCTAAATTTGGTTTTTCTCTAAACTGATTTACTCTGCAAGTATTAGAGATCGTATTGTCAGGGGTATCAAACTCTATATATCCATATCCGGTATCGGGTCTGGTGGGCTTAATTCCAAAGGTTACGATATCATCTGAATCTTTTGCTTTGTTTAAGCCGGTATTTATATCCTCAAAAAATTGCTTTTCATTTAAAATCAAATGATCCGAGGGAGAAACAAGGATTAGTGCATTTGGATCTTTTTTATGAATTTTTGCAGTTGCATATGCCAAGCATGGTGCAGTATTTTTTCTCTGCGGCTCACATAAAACATTATCTTCAGCCACCCCTAACTGTTCTAAAACCTTGTTTTTATAATTTGAATTGGTGAGGATAAAAATATTTTCCTCAGGAATCAATTGATTGAAACGGTCAAAGGTAAGTTGAATTAAGCTTTTTCCCGACCCTAAAATATCTAGGAATTGTTTGGGGTTATTCTCCGTAGATAGTGGCCAGAATCTACTTCCAACTCCTCCAGCCATGATTAAACAATATGTAGAATTATTATTCATTCTAATATATTTACTTCAGTTAAAGCATGAATTAAATATGATTTACCTGAACTCATTTCTTTGCAAAGATACCGGGTTCTACGCAATTTACCCTTTAAATAGGTTTTTTTATTGATTGAAAAGCGGGTATTTTCATCCAATTCTTCTAAGGTCACGGTTCTTTTCGAAGGGTCATATTTTTTAAGGGCTCTTGATAAATGAATATCTGAGCAGGAGGAGGCTTTTAAATTCTGGATTGATTTTTCTAAAGCGATTTTTAATTCCTTGGGCAGAGCGTCATGCATTAAAATAGGGTTCAAAAGAATTGAAAACTCCTTTTTCCATTCTCTTCCGTGTGGTCTTACTTTATACTTGTATTTATTAAAAGTGTATAAGTGAGCTAATTCATGAAGCGTTGTAATCAAAAAAGCATAAGGGTTCAAATCTCCATTTATCGTAATTTGTGACTTGTTGCTTTTATCCCCTTTAGCTTTAAAATCCCCAAGCTTTGTTCGTCTCGGTGCAACAATTTTAAACTTTACATCACATTGCATAATCAATTCTGAAATATAGGGTACAAAATCATTGGGTAAATATTTTGACAGAACCTGTTTGAATTTTAATGTATCGCCCATTTTAAAGATGAAAATTAATTAATCCATTTAAATAGTATTTCATATGACATCAAAGTTTAAACATTAAAATTATGTTTATTTTAGTATCGTGAAGTTGTTGTATCATTTTGGGCGGTATTTCCTGATGTTAAAAATCCTTTTTGCCATTCCAGCGAAATGGAGAATTTTGTGGAGAAGAATTGTCTCTGAACTCGAAATTATTGGAATTAGCTCATTATTTATTGTGGGTCTGATGTCACTATTTATGGGAGGTGTGATTGCATTGAATACGGCTTATCAGTTGACCACTCCTCTTCTTCCAGATTATACGGTAGGATACATTACTCAGCAAAGTACTTTCCTAGAGTTTTCTCCAACAGTAATGTCTTTAATTCTTGCGGGAAAAGTGGGTTCAAATATTGCCTCAGAAATTGGAACAATGAGAGTTACTGAGCAAATTGATGCCTTAGAAATAATGGGGGTTAATTCGTTAAATTATTTGGTCCTTCCCAAAATTATAGCTGCGATGCTTTTCTTCCCAATTTTAATCATTTGTTCAATGGTTCTTAGTCTCATTGGAGGATGGTTAGCTTTGCAGGTTTCAGGATTAATTAATACTGAAGTGTACGTACTGGGAATTCGATCATTCTTCGATCCATTTCATATTGCTTATGCCTTAATTAAATCTGTTTGTTTTGCTTTTCTTATTGTATCTGTATCTTCTTATTACGGATATTACGTTCGAGGCGGATCATTGGACGTTGGTAAAGCCTCCACACAGGCTATTGTGACGAGTAGTGTTGTGATATTAATGGCCAATTTCGTTTTAACCAAATTATTGTTGTTTTAATGATAGAGGTTCATAATATAAATAAGTCTTTTGGCGAGCTTCAGGTCCTTCATGACATCTCTACTACTTTTGAGAAAGGTAAAGTAAACCTAATCATTGGTCAGTCTGGGCAAGGAAAGTCAGTTTTGGCAAAATGCATGGTAGGCCTACATGAGGTTGATTCTGGTAATGTAATATATGAGGGGAGAGATTTTACAGCCATGAATCGTAATCAAAGAAGTCAAATTAGACAGCAAATTGGAATGTTATTTCAGGGGGCAGCATTATTTGACTCTATGAACGTAGAAGAAAATGTAGGATTTCCATTGTCTATGTTTAGTAATAAGTCAAGTATTGAAATTAAGAAGCGAGTTGATTTTTGTTTAGAAAGAGTTAATTTATCAGGTAAAAATTCCCTCTTGCCTTCTGAATGTAGTGGAGGTATGCAAAAAAGAATAGGAATAGCTCGGGCCATTTCTATGAATCCAAAATACCTTTTTTGTGATGAGCCCAACTCCGGTCTAGACCCTAAAACTGCGATACTCATTGATGGATTAATACAAGATATCACCAAAGAATATGATATGACTACAGTCGTTATAACACATGATATGAACTCAGTTATAGAAATTGGTGAGAATGTGATTTTTATACACGAAGGGAAAAAATGGTGGCAAGGAGATAAAAAGTCTATTATCACAACAGAAAATCCTGAGATCAGCAACTTTGTTTATGCTTCTGAATTCATGAAGGAAATTCGCCAAAACATTCAAAATACAAGGAGCTAATTTTTCTTTTCATTTCTATTAAAAAAAGTTATCTTTGCAACCGCTTTAAAAAAGTTTAAAGAAAAGAGGGCTTGCTCTCAAGTTGAAATAAATGCGGATGTGGTGAAATTGGTAGACACGCTAGACTTAGGATCTAGTGCCGAGAGGTGTGCGGGTTCGAGTCCCTCCATCCGCACCATTTTAGGTCTCGTTCTACTGAACGAGACCTTTTTTATTGAATTAATTTAATAATTACAAAATGAACGTTGTACAAGAAAAAGTTGACAAGCTGAATGCAATCCTAAAGGTTCAAATCAGTTCTGAAGACTATCAGAATAAGGTGAAAACAACCCTTGAAAAGTACCGAAAAAATGCTAAAATTCCTGGTTTTAGACCTGGTCATGTGCCATTTGGAATGATTAAAAAACAGTATGGTAAGTCTGTGTTGGCTGAAGAACTAAATAAAATTTCTAATGATGGTTTATATAAATTTATCCAGGATGAAAAATTAGAAATTTTAGGTAATCCAATTCCAGTGGAGAATGATACCTTTAAAGGAGATCTTGACAACCCTGCTGATTTTGAATTTTCTTATGAAATAGGTTTTTCTCCAAAATTTGATGTTCCATTATCTTCAAAAAAGAGCATGGAATATTATCTTGTAAAAGTTGATGACAAGCTCATTTCTAAGCAAATTGAGGATTTGCGTAAGCGTTATGGAAAGCTTGAATCAACAGATGAGGTAGGAGAAACGGATATGGTAATGGGTTTATTTAGAGAGCTTGATTCCAATAAAGAACCCAAAGAAGGTGGTATTGAGCACAATTCCACGATTTCAATGGAGTTTTTATCAGACAAAAAGGCCATAAAGTCATTAAAAGGGAAAAAGGTTGATGACTCAATAATTTTAGATCCGATTACCGTAAGTAGAGATTCCAAGGATATGGCATCTATGCTCGGAATTGAAGAGTCTGAACTTGATGGTTTATCAAAGCTTTTCAAATTTACCATAAATGACATTAAGAGAATGGAGATGGCAGAATTGAATGAAGATTTATTCAAAAAGCTTTTTCCTACAGGAGATGTCAAGTCTGAGTCTGAATTAAAGGACAAGGTAGCATCAGATTTAACCAATATGTTTAAAGAAGATTCTAACCGTTTGTTTACCCAAAGTATTTATGAATATTTGATGGATAAAACGAAAATTTCAATGCCAGAGGACTTTTTGAAAAGATGGATCAAGCTTTCCAATGAAAAGCCAATAGATGATGATACTTTGGACAAGGAGTTCGATGGGTATTTAAAGTCTATGAAATGGCAGTTGATTCAAGGAAAGATTTTTAAAGACAATGATATACAGATTTCTAATGAAGAAGTAATGGATTTCACTAAATCTCTTTTGGTATCTAATTACGCTCAGTACGGAATGCCCGCTCCAGATGACAAAGAATTGACTGAAACGGCAATGAAACTTTTGAAAGATAAGGAACAAGTAAATGGAATATATGACCGCTTGACGGAAAAGAAGCTTTCAGATTACTTTCAAAAGAATGTACCAATGAAAGAAAAGCATTTGAGCTATGATGACTTTGTAAAAAAAGCATCAGGGAAGAAAAAATAATTTAATCGACATTTGAAAAAACAAAATCTACACGATAGGTGTTTTTTCCAAGTGCTTGAGAAGGGATTAATTTTCTTCTTCGTCACAGAGAATATTATAATTTTACAACCAGAAAACAATTATTAACTTAAAAATAAAAATATGTCCTTAGTAGGTAAAACATTCCCAGATATGTCTGTAAAGGCTATTGATGAAATGGGAGATGCATTTCAAATTAATGTGCTGAAACAAGCTGTAGATAACAAAAAGAAAGTATGCTTGTTTTGGTACCCGAAAGATTTCACTTTTGTTTGTCCAACTGAAATTCATGCTTTTCAGGAAGCAGCTAAAGAATTTGAGAAAAGAAATACAATTTTGATTGGGGCTTCATGTGATACAGCTGAAGTTCATTTCGCATGGTTGAATACTTCGAAAGATAATGGAGGTATTGAAGGGGTTCAGTTTCCTTTAATTGCAGATTCAACAAGAGTGTTGGCTATGGAATTAGATATTCTTGACTTTAACTTGTTTGAAGAGGAGCCAGGTGAAGGTGATAACGTGCCTTACCGAGCAACATATCTTCTTGATGAAGAAGGTTTTGTCTTTCATGAATCTGTGAATTTTTTCCCTGTAGGTAGAAATGTTCAAGAAGTACTTAGATTGATTGATGCATATGCTCACAATCAAAAGCATGGTGAGGTTTGTCCAGCGAACTGGGAAGAAGGAAAAGATGCCATGGATGCAACGAGAGATGGAGTAGCTGATTATTTAAGTAAACATTAAAATGTTCGTCGAAGCAGTTGCAGATGATTTAAATGAGCAATTGTCCCAAAACCAAAAGGTAATGGTCCAGTACGGAGCTACTTGGTGTGGGAACTGCAAAATAACTAAACCCAAGTTCAAAAGGTTTTCGCGTGAACATGAGGATATTTTGTTCATTTATATTGATGCGGAAAAGTTTCCAAATTCAAGAAAAATGGCCAATGTAAATAATCTGCCCACATTTGCTGGTTTTTTTGATGGAAAACTTGTTGAAGAGGCACAGGGGAATAAAATTGAAACCATAGAAAAAGTACTTAATGCGCTTACCAGTCATTAAACATATCGTGAATTTCATTGAGAATAATGATGAGGACTATGTTGTTGAGACATTAGAGACTTTAGAGGACTTGATTGACCTAGAATCACTTAAAGATGAAGAGATAGATGTTATTGGAGAACTTTTATCTAATATGTCTGGGGCACTCGAGGTTTATCAATCAATGAAAGAAGGTGTAGACAAAAAAGCAGCGCTAAATGATTTCATGAAACGAGTTCAAGGTTCAATCGATTCCTGATAAAACAATATGTAAAAATTGAAAAATGCCACAAAGTTTGTGGCATTTTGTTTATTCAGTAATTCTTTCGTTTAATTATAATTATTTTAGCAAATAAATCAATTAGTAGAGAATGTCCGATTTACTCCAAAAACTAGAAGCCATTCATTTTCGATTTATTGAGGTTGGTAATTTAATTACCGATCCAGATATCATTGCCGATATGCCGCGATATGTCAAATTAAATAAGGAGTACAAGGATCTCGAGATTATTGACCAAACCTACAAAAAGTATAATAATTTAATTGCCAACCTAGAGAGCTCTAGAGCACTTTTAGAGGAAGAAACTGATCCTGAAATGAGGGAAATGGCAAAGTTAGAAATTGAAGAATTAGAGACGCTAAGGACTCCAATGGAAGAAGAAATTAAAATTATGCTTATTCCAAAAGATCCTGAAGATGATAAAAATGCGATCATTGAATTGAGAGCAGGAACGGGAGGAGATGAGGCATGTATTTTTGTTGAAGATGTTTTTAGAATGTATACCATGTATTTTAAGGAAAAATCGTGGAAGCATGAAATAATCAATTCGTCTGAGGGTACGGTAAAGGGATATAAGGAAATTTCTATGAGTATCGAGGGGGAAGGAATTTATGGCATGTTGAAATTTGAATCAGGGGTACATAGAGTTCAGCGTGTTCCTGAAACTGAGTCTCAAGGTAGAGTTCACACATCAGCAATTACTGTAGCTGTTTTACCTGAGGCAGAAGATGTCGATTTTGAACTTGATATGACGGATGTACGGCGAGACACATTTAGAGCTTCCGGAGCTGGAGGTCAGCATGTGAATAAAACAGAATCTGCAATCCGATTAACCCATATACCAACGGGTGTTGTAGTAGAATGTCAAGATGGTCGAAGCCAACATAAAAATTTAGAAAAGGCAATTTCTGTTTTGAGATCCAGGTTATACCAAGCTGAACTTGATCGAATTGAGAACGAAAGAGCAGAGCAACGAAAAACCCTTGTTGCATCTGGTGACAGGTCTGCTAAAATAAGGACATATAATTACCCTCAAGGAAGAATAACAGATCATAGAATAAATAAAACCATGTATAATCTGAGCTCATTTATGAATGGAGATGTACAAGAAATGATAGATGCTTTAAAAATGGCTGAAAATGCTGAGAAGCTTAAAGGAGAATAACGATGAATAGAAAGGCATTAATTGATCAAATATTTAAAAAAAAATCATTTCTGTGTGTGGGTTTAGATCCAGACTTGAATAAGATCCCTAAACATCTTTTGGAAACTAGTGATCCAATATTTGAATTCAATAAAGCCATTATTGATGCAACCAGTGATTTATGTGTCGCATATAAACCAAATCTAGCTTTTTATGAGTGTTTGGGAATTTCTGGTTGGAAATCATTTCAGAAGACTATTGATTATATACCAAAGGAATGCCTTATAATTGCTGATGCCAAAAGAGGAGATATTGGTAACACTTCCTTGTATTATGCGAAGACTTTTTTTGAGACTTATTCCTGTGATGCATTGACTATTACCCCATATATGGGATCTGATAGTGTTAAGCCTTTTTTGACACATGAAAATAAATGGGCCGTAGTTTTAGCCATGACATCTAATGAAGGGGCTAGGGATTTTCAGTTTTTAGAAGCCAACAATGTTCCGATTTTTGAGGCTGTGGTTGAGAAATGTAAAGAATGGGGGAGCGAGGAAAATATGATGTTTGTAGTGGGAGCTACGAGATCTGAGGATATTGCAAAAATGAGAAAACTAGCTCCAAATCATTTTTTCCTAGTACCTGGAGTTGGTGCGCAAGGCGGTTCTTTAAAAGAGGTTGTCGCGTATGGAATAAATAAGGAGTGTGGTCTTTTGGTGAATTCTTCAAGGGCTATTATATATGCCGATCAATCTGAAAATTTTGCATTTGGTGCAAAAAAAGAAGCGTTAAAAATACAAACCGAAATGGGAGAGTATTTAAAACGCTTGTAAAATGTTTTAAAACGATCTTTTATTTTGAAGCCAAGTCTTGGTTTTCAATCTGTACGTTATCGATACTTCCGTATGCATCACAGCTTGCTGTTCTACCAGCTCCGCATGAAATTAAAATCGTGGTTAAAAAGGCGAGTAAAAATACTAATGTTACTTTCGATTTCATAGTGTAAATTTTGTTGTTCGTATCTATCTAACGGGCTTAGCAATTCTAAAGTTACAATTTTATTTAAAAAATATTGGATTTCGGAATTAAAAAATGGAATTTTATAGGGAATATATTACATCGCAATACGTGAAAATACATAGATGGATAATTTTGCTATTTTTTCTCATAATATCTATGAAATATGGGGTTTCGCAAGATGTTTATACCATACATTATAATGATATTCAGGGAAAGCAGAAGCTGCCTAAGTATTTAAAATGTGATACTTCAAAAAAAAATCAAAATATTCAAAAAAAAATACGAGAATTAAATTTGGACCTCATAGAGAGAGGATATTTTTTGAATGAGATTTCTTTAAAGGATTCAAGTAAAAAATGCATCGTAAACCTTGGAGCAAAATTTAGTAAAATACTTCTGCTTGATTCCATTGATATGAATAAAGGGATATTCAATATGATAAGTGCAGAAAATCATTTTAGTCCTAAAAACTTTGCCCAGTACTTAGAAAACAAGATTACTAGCTATTTAAACTCGGGTTATCCATTTGTAAACGTTCAACTTAAGAATGTTACCATTAAATCAAATCAAATTTCCTCCAGTCTCCATATTTCAAAAGGAAAATACAGTGTGCTCAAGAAAATACATATTAAGGGTGATTCGAGCATTTCTATAAATACCATACAAAGTATTATTGGAATCTCCATTGGAGATGCCTACAGTGAAAATGCTATATCTATAATAGACGATAAGATTGCTCAAAATAATTTCATCAACACAATTAAGCCTTCCGAAATATTATATACAAATGAGGGTCATGAAATATTTTTGTATGTAAAGTCAGACAGGGCAAGTTTTTTGCGTGGAGCGATTGGCTTGCAACCAGATCCAGTAAGTCAGAGAATGGCTTTGACGGGAGAAGTAAATTTGAAGCTGCAAAACACCTTAAAAAAAGGGGAATTGTTTAAACTCAATTGGCGAAGTATCAGGCCTCAGACTCAACGCTTGAATATTCATTTTGATTATCCTTTTCTTTTTCAAAGTCCATTTGGGACTTCCGCTAATTTTCTTTTATACAAGCGTGATTCTACTTTCCTAGATCTGAATGCCGAATTCAATGTATCGTATAGGCTAAATAATGGCTTGCTTTTCAGAGCCCATTACCGATATATCAATTCAAATCTACTGAGTGGAGCAGATAATAGTAATGAATTTGAGTCTTTGAGCTCCTATAGTACCAATGCTTATGGCCTTTCTATAGAAAAAAAAGAGCTAGATAATATCATCAATCCTTCAAAGGGACGAATTTTTGAGAGTAAAATATATGTAGGACAAAGAAGGCTCAATTCAGACTCAGTTAGTATAAGTAACACTACATTTACTGGGCACTTCAATTACAAAGAATTTATTCAGATATTCAAGAGACACGTTCTTCTCTTAGCTGGTGATTTTGATTTGTATTCTAGCCCTGTAATTTATCAAAATGAACTT
>MDSZ01177315.1_pt1 | contig 10334 bp, 12 predicted proteins | sample 811201 | NCBI WGS metagenome assembly MDSZ01 (sample SAMN05326647, study PRJNA326480) | marine metagenome | isolation source: seawater | place: Indian Ocean: North | collected 2010 | reverse complement strand
ATCGATGCTGGTCTTTTCACATTACCAATCTATATTTACGCATTCATTTTTTACTCCTATAGACAAATGCGATGGCGGAAACTAGTAAATCTCAATTTTAGGCCTCTGATAAAAGAAAAATAATTTATTTACCTTCTTGAGTTTCTTTTTGATCCTATTGAAGCCTTTTTTGATGGATCATAAAGTAGACAAATTATTTTGGTATTGCCTTCTATCCAATTTTCTGCATATGGAAAATAAAAATTAACTTCATATATGCTTTCTTCATAAGTTGTCCCAACAAAATCAAAAAAATTGGTAAGGCAAACTTCGAATCCTTCTTCATCTATTATGTTTTGACCAGGGTAACTTCGGTATATGTTTGACAAATCATATATATGATAAACTTCCAAGCTGTGCTCTTCGCTACATGGTGTTGCCCAGAAATCATATACAATTACTGTCTCATCTGGATTTGTCACAGGCGGTTCATCCATACAATCACCAACACGAATTTGATTTAAATCTATGTAGCCAGCACTGATAAGATTTCCTGATGAATCACGACTTACAGAATCGGAGGAGCAAGAAACTAAAAAAGCTCCAAGACCTATTACTATCAAGACCCAACTTTTTTTCAAAAATTCTAAAACATTGCTCATAAATTTATATTAGCATTTTAGTTGCTTTGATGAAAAGTTCTTAAAAATCTTCAAGCAGAAATAATAGTTCATCTAAGGCAGGCAAAGCACTTAAAGCAGCACTTAGAAATACCAGTGATATTAATGCAAAAGCTACTGAGATGTAGCCACATACTAACCCAGCTATTGCCATCCCTCGGCCATCAAAAAGTTTTGGATTTTTACTAATATTTGAAAGTTGAATATGCCCAAGTATCACAGCAACTATACCAAGAACAAAACCAAAGAAAATATAGAACACTAGGCTACATATACCCAGAACCATTGAAGCTATAGCTAAACCATTAGATTTTTTTTCCATGTTTTTATGAGATGATTTTCTATAGTAATATCATGTTATATGACACTAAAAAAAGCAACAGAAGTTTTTGAGGCCTGGGCTAAAGAAGGTAAAGATATTGGCATGGAAAAAACTCATGAATTTCCTGTGAATGAAATGATAGATTTTGCAATAAAAGAAAGAAAAAAGATAAGAAAACAATTTAGCTTTTTAGATCTAGGTTGCGGAAATGGATGGGTGGTAAGAAAAGTTACTAAAAATTTATTATGCAAGCGTTCTGTTGGAATTGATGGCGCTAATCAAATGATTTTAAATGCAAAAGCTAAAGGTGGAGATGCTGAATATATACTTGCTGATATAAATTCATATAAATCATCTGAAAAATTTGATGTAATTCATTCAATGGAAGTTTTGTATTACCTGGACAAACCATCAAAGATTATTAAAAGAATTGTAGACTCTTGGTTAAATCGCGCTGGCAGATTAATTATTGGAGTTGATCACTATTATGAAAATACAGAATCACATTCATGGCAAGAAAAAGTTGGTACCAGAATGCATATGCTCAAAGAATCTGAATGGATTAAGATTTTTAAAGCTTCTGGATTAAGCCAAGTTGAGAGCTGGAGGTCAAATAAAGGAAAAGATTGGGCTGGTACTTTGGTTATATCAGGAATTAAATCTTAATCTGTTGGTTAACTTACATTCCAAACAAAACTTTATATATAATAATGATGATGCATAAATATCTACTTATCTTTTTCATAGTTTTTAATTCATTCTTCTTGAGTAGTAAAGACATTAATACTTCATCAGTGATGTCGAGCTTTTCGACTCAAGATATTCTTGCCAATTCAGCAGTACAACAACAAGTTAATGGCTTCTATAGAACAGTTGAATTATTGGACTTAATAGCAAGAGATATGGGAATTAATACCTCGTCAGTGATGTCGAGCTTTTCGACTCAAGATATTCTTGCCAATTCAGCAGTACAACAAGCTGTAAATGGTAGTTATAGAACAGTTGAATTATTGGACTTAATAGCAAGAGATATGGGAATTAATACCTCTTCGGTGATGTCGAGTTTTTCGACTCAAGATATTCTTGCCAATTCAGCTTACCAGCAAACAGTTAATGGCACCTATAGAACAGTTGAATTATTGGACTTGATAGCCAGATCACATGGTTTGAATACCTCTTCGGTGATGTCGAGTTTTTCGACTCAAGATATTCTTGCCAATTCAGCTTACCAACAGATAGTGAATGGTACTTATAGAACTGTGGAATTGTTAAATCTAATTGCTGGGAAACCTATTTCTACATTTAATAGAAGAGGTATTAATACCTCTTCGGTGATGTCGAGTTTTTCGACTCAAGATATTCTTGCAGATTCAGCAATTCAACAAGCAGTGAATGGAACATATAGAACAGTTGAATTATTAGACCTGATTGCTAGAGAGTCTGAACTTTAAAGCGATAATTTTGTTTAAGACTGTATTCTTTTTATTCCTAATTACTAGCAATATATATGCTTATGAAAGTTACTCAAGCAAAGGAGATCTTTTAGGCGATACTCAAACTAGCCTTCTTTTAAATAATTACCCAATTTTTGAAAAGAACTATAAGTCTTATCAAGTAGATACAACTTACAATTTAGAGCATCTTAAACACATGGAAGTAGTAATTTTATTTGGTACTTGGTGCCATGATAGTAAAAGAGAAGTACCGAGAATGCTCAAAATTTTAGATTCAATTTCAATGTTACCTGATCAAATTTCATTAATAGCTCTTGATAGAAATAAAACAGAGCCAAAAGATAGGCATCAAACCTACAACTTAAAATACACTCCTACTTTTATTTTCTTTCAAAATGGATTCGAAATTGGAAGAATTGTCGAAAAACCATCAACAAGTCTTGAAAACGATCTAGCTATTCTTCCCAAGTCATTGGAATCTGTTGTTGAGGATTAAAGACTTCTGGACCCATTATTGGATAAGCATTTGCAGCTGAACTAATTTCATCTTCACTTAAATATTCACTTGGAAGAAGTTGGAATACATCTAGTCCTCGTGCAATTTCAGTGCCATAAATATAACCTTTATAGTAATAAGTGGACCAATAACCTCCACTACTTAGGATATCTTCAAATATTGGCCCTCTATCAAAATAGGCAATTTCAATTGGATTGGATGAATCAGTAAAATCAACTATAGATAGACCACCTTGATACCAAGCCTGGACAAAAATATCACGATTAGGCACTGGAATAATAGATCCATTATGTGCAACACAGTTTTCAGTCTCTAATTGTGGAGCTGGCATTTTGTAATGACTCTTAAACACAAGTTTATTATCTACAATGTCATAAATAGCATCAGCACCCCAGGTTAGTGGATCCCAAGCTCGACATCTAGCTCTACCACCACCACCCCATTCGTCAGTGAAGATAACTTTGGTACCATCATTATTAAAAGTGGCTGAGTGCCAATAGGCGAAACCAATATCTGTAACAACATCCAATCTTTTTGGGTTATAAGGATCAGTAATATCAAAAAGAATACCATTACCTGAGCATGCTCCTGCAGCTAAATTCGCTGATGGAAAAACGGTTATATCGTGACACTGATCAGTACGTCTTGTGTCTTGGGTATCATCACCATGATTGCCTCCACGCCATAATCCAGCGAGCGAGCCAGTTTCAGGATCAGCAAAGACTGCTGGGCTGCTTACTATCCTTGCTCTCGATGGATCACTTATTGGGATTTCAATTACATCAATTCTAAAAAGAGCTGTTTCCTGATCCCCAGGAATATTTCCAATACAGTTTTCGAGCTCTTCTTCATCTCTAACGCTTCCGGTTCCAGAGTTATAAACAATAATTTTTCCATCTGAAGTTGGGCCAGAAACAACAGAGTGAGTATGTGAACCTCTACAGGTTTGTACAGCTCCTACTTGCTTTGGATTATTTAAATCAGAAATATCAAAAATTCTTATTCCACGAAAGCGATCTGGACTAGCATCTTTTCCTACACCCTCTAAACCACAATCTAACCGTGCTCTGACCTGTTCAACTGACATAATCAAAAGATCTCCTACAATGGAAACATCTCCCTGACCTCCAGGACATACAACTGAAGATATTAGATCAGGAACACCATTTTCATTAAGGTTATACATATTGAATCCATGATAACTTCCAGTAACTAGCAAATTATCTCGAAATGCCATGTCTGTATTTGAAAAACTTAACATTGGAGATCTCAGTGATCTTGAGGTTTCAGCTGTAGTTTTTTCTTTATTACTTTTATCTATTGTTAAGTCTTCTGCTCCTCTTGCTGCTGGATTACTTGGGTCATAAAAACCAGTTGGTTTCTTAAGAGATACAATGAGCTCCAAATTCAAAATAGCCTCTTCTGCATCGAACAATCCAGGAGCTAAAATAGATCTAGGGTCATCAGAAAGTCCAACAGCAATAGAATTCATTCTCTCTATTTCGACACCTTGATCATTCACTAAATCAGAAACAAACTCATTCAAAACAGGATCATAAGTTGAACCAACATAACCTTTTAATTCCTTAACCATTTCAAGCGCACCATCATGATGAGCAATCATAAGCTGAAGAAAAAGTCTGTCAAAATCAGTTCCATTAGAGTTTTTAAGATCTTCTAATTGTTCAGGAGTTGCCATGCCAACCATATTCATTGGCATATGCATATGATGCATATGGTTCAAGTCAGGTACATTTTCTCCACGATCCTGAAGCCAACTAACCATAAAATTTATTTCATCTTCTTGTGAAACATCTATACGGCTAGCTAAATCTAAGATAGTTTTATTATTAGTTCTTTTAGGCGCTAAACTTGACATCACTATAGCTTGCTGATGATGAACAATCATTCCTTGAAGAAATTTTACATCGGCTACAGTGTATGATGAATCTGCAATTGCAGAAGCAGCTTCTGGTGCAAGTGTTCTTGAGGACTCTCCAGGAGCTCCAGGTTGAATAATAGGCGCACTGTCTTTTGCTGCAATGGGTTGCAGAAATAAGACCAAAATAACAACTAAAGTTTTTGAATTTAGATTTATAAATTTACACATTTTATGATGTTATCATTTTAAAAATAATTATGAATAAATTTGCAAATCTATTAGTTCTTTCTCCATTAATTTACATAATTCATCATACTGAAGAGCATATCCTTTTTAATTTTAGAGAATGGCGTTTAAAGTATTTTCTTGACAATAATTCTCTTAGCTCAGAGGAGATGCTTATGAGACTTTTAGGTATTTTTTTATTGATAATCTACATTCATCTATTAACAAAAAATAGAGCAAGCGCACTTATAGCAATCTACTTTCTGGCTGCAACACAAATTACTAATGCTTTTTTCCATGCATTTTTTAGTTTGTACTACTATGATTTTAGTCCAGGAACTATAACCGCACTTTTGCTTTATTTGCCACTCAATTATTTAATTATTAGGGCTGCACTTAATGAAGGTTTTATCAAAAATAGGATCGAATTAATTGTTATTCTTGTACTGGGTTCTGCTACTTTTGCACTTTTTGAGTTGTTTGGACCAATATTAATGATTTTTACTGTATTGTTTTGTTCTTTTTACTATGTCTATTCAGCATATATAATAAAAATGTAGGTTAGAAGTGTGAAGAAATATAAAAATTTAAAAGAGTTTTATCCATATTATTTAACAGAACATGCGGATAAAACTACTAAGTTATTCCACTTTATTGGGACTGCTTTCTCTATTCTCTTTTTTATAAGATTCGCTGTGACCTTAGAGCCACTTAATATTCTATTTGCTGTTCTTTCAGGCTATGGATTCGCTTGGGTGAGTCACTTCTTTGTTGAGAAAAATAAACCTGCAACTTTCACTTACCCTTTTTTTAGCCTACTAAGTGATTACATAATGTTTTGGGAAATTTTACGCGGTAAGCATAAAATTTTCTAATGATTAGCTATCAATTTAATTTTTTTTTAAGTTATACTTAACCTGTGAAAATTTTACTAAAACTTTTCTTTGCTTCTTTACTTTTAAGTGGTTGTGCGCTTTTTGTTGATGAATATCAAAAAGACCAAAGAAAAGTTATTAAATATTTACTAGAGGATTTGCCTCTACCTGAAGATGCTTCGATAGTTAAGGTGCCAACAGTTTTGCTTGGTACTGGAGATGCAATTTCAGGTAGAATTACATTAATATCTAATTATAGTCCTGCAGAAAATCTAATATTTTATAGCAATAACACACCTCAGACTGGGTGGACTTTAGTTTCTTCTAAAGTAGGTAAAGAAATAACGATGGTTTATACAAAGAATGGAAGATTCGCTACCATAGTCATAACTCAAAGAGATAGTTTTAGAGGCTTTATTGAGGGCAACTGGGCTAGTGATCTAGTTATATCAGTCGTACATCCTGATTCAATTGCTAATCCAACGCCATTTACAGATCTGGATTATCCAATTACACCAGTTCCTGGAACTGTTGTAGATTAATTTCTAACTTACAAAATTTAAATCTAAATCTAATACTACAGGACAATGATCTGAAGGTTTTTCCATCGCTCTAATTTCGTGATCAATTTCTGAGCTTAGATATCTAGATTGTAATTGTTCAGACAGTAAAAAGTGATCAATTCTCAAGCCCCTCTTAGGGTTTTGATCAAACCCTCTTGATCGGTAATCAAACCATGAGCATTTCTTTGATTCAGGATTATTTTCTCTCCACATATCTCTTAGATTCAAAGAAGTTAATGTCTTATACCATTCAAGTTCCTCAGGTAAAAAAGCAGTATGGCCTTGACTTAACCATCTTTTAATTCCATCTTCATTCATCCCAATATCATTTTTATTTGGTGCAATATTAAAATCACCAGTTATAACAACATTTTCAAGAGTTGATAGATGTTTGGTTATACGTTTATAGTACCTTTCTTTATAAGGAAATTTTTCAGGATGTTTTCTATTCTCACCTTGAGGAAAATATGAATTACATACACATATGATTCCAAGATCAGTTTTATAATCGCATTGAATATATCTTTTTTGTACTTCATCCTTCCCTCCATCCAGCCCTTTTTTTACACCTAGAGGTTTTATTTTTGAAAAGATAGCAACTCCATGGAATCCTTTTTGGCCATAATTAAAATGCATATAACCCAATTCTTCAGGTATTATTTCTGGGAAATCTTCATCACTGACTTTAATTTCCTGAATGGCAATTATATCTGGATTATATTTTTTTTTAATCTCTTCTAATTGATGTGGCCTAGCTCGAAGTCCATTGATATTGAAGCTAATAATTCTAATCATGACTCTACACCAATCAAATCTACTAGAATTCTCAGTGATAAGTCTATTTCTGCATCTATAATGAAATCATCACTGATTTCTGTGTCCAGATATTCTTGATAACTTGTAAATTTTTCTTGCCCAGATATTTCTCGAGAAAGATTAATCAAACTTAAGTTTTTCTCTATGCTATTAAAATAATCTAGCTTTCTACTTGATAGATTAAGACTCAATTTTTCTCTTTTCTCTTTTCTTGATTCTTTTATAGCTTTCATTTCTGTAAAATATTGTGACTTATAAACTCTCTCATTGTGATTTTCAACAAATTCCTCAATATTAAATTGACCATATTTGTAATACCGTGCGCTATTTATATATGATGGTTTTATTGCATTTTCATATCTATCTTCACCGGTACCATCAGAATTAGTCAAAGAAGGTATCTCAAGATTTGGCTTAACACCATAAATCTGCGTCGGCTCGCCAGTAATTCTGTAATACAAAGAATCGGTTACTTTAATTTGTCCATTATTTGTTTCAGTAAATGTCTGTACACTTCCTTTCCCAAATGTTGTTTGACCAATAATTAGGGCTCTATTGTAATCTTGTAAAGCGCCTGCAAAGATTTCAGATGCTGAAGCAGAAAACTTATTCACTAAAACTACGACAGGCTTATCCCATGATCTATTTGACCTCCATGAATTGAAGATAATAACTTCTTCATCAGGACTTTTTATTTGTACAGTTGGCCCATATTTTATAAATAATCTGGTTAAGGTATCAGCTTCATGTAAATAACCACCTCCATTATCTCTTAAATCAATGACTATTCCTTCTATACCATTGGATTTAAAATCCACTAAGATTTTTTTAATATCACTTGTTGCACTTTTACATAAATAATTATTTTTTCTCATACATTCAATATCGCTATAAAAAGAAGGTAAACTTATATAGCCGAGTTTCTTTCCTTCAAAACTAATTATTTCTTTTGAGGCATCACTTTCTTCAAGCGATACTTTTCCTCGTTCTATTTCAACTAAGCTTTTACCGCTTTCATTTTCGATTTCTATTCTGACTATTGTTCCTTCATTACCTCTAATTCTTTCTACAATGTCATCTAATCTCCAACCAATAACACTTATAATTTTTCCGTCTAAGCCTTCTCCAATGCCAATTATTTTATCTCCAACATTAATTTTTTTTGATTTTATTGCTGGTCCTCCAGGCATAAGCTCCTCAATTTTTGCCTTCTCATTTTCATAGCTTAAGATCGCACCAATACCTTCAAATGAAAGGTTCATTCTCAAATTCCAATTTTCAAGATCCCTTTGTGAAAAATAAGATGCATGAGGATCCAACAAAGATAGGTAAGTGTTTGCTATTAACGTGAATTTATCTGATTCCCTGATTTTGCTAAGTGAAGAGATTCTTTCAGAGTAATAATCAAGTAATTCATCTTTTGAATCATCAAAAGACTTCTCTTCAAGCATTTTTAAAATTAATTCATTTTTAACATATTTTCTCTGATAGTTATTTTTTGTATCTTGATCACTAAAATACACATCCTGCGAATCAAGGAATATATATTCATCCTTTTCGAAATCGAAATTATATGTGTTTAATAATTCAATCCTATATTCAGTAGATTCATTAATTCTTTTATAAAAAATATCAACAATGAGTTTAAAAATCGGATAGTAGTCTGAATCTTTCTTTAAGCTCAGAATTTTGTCAATATCTTCTTCAAAGAATATAGTTTTATTGGGATCTAATTTTTCTAAGAAATCAAAAACAAAATCATCATTAAAACTACCATATGAGTTAAATTCAAATATCGATGATTCATTAAATTCGGTAACGATTGACCCAAATTCCTCAGAGTAATTAATCTCAGAATAAGCTTTGTTTTCTGAGCATCCCAGAAGCAGTAATAAAAGAAAAAACTTAAAAGACTGATTCAATACCATATTTTTCTTTTTCACTTTCTATTATCTTATCTTTTTTTGCCCATACCTCTTCTAAGAATTCTCTAAGTTCTTCCCTTGCACTCTCATCAAAGGCATAATCTTTATTCCTTAACTCTTCAGGTATCTTGTATGAGTTTATTGTCACACTTGCTTCACTCATATCCCCACAGAGAAAGTCCCAAAATGATCTTTTATTTGTTTTGTAAACAAGGGTAACATCTATTAAGTGGTCGATATAGGGCATTACTTCTAGTGTATATCCCATTCCACCTATCTTTGGTGGCATAAGGTTTTTAAATTTGCTATTAGATGCTAAATACTTAGTTTTATCTATTCTTGTTCCTTCAATAAATCCACAAACATTTGTAGGAAATAATTCATACAATTTACAAGCACGAATTGTTGATTCTTTATCTGTCTTTGCTAATTCCGGATTCGCTTTTATTTCTTCTTTTGATCTTCTTACTACAAAAGGCATTGCAAGCCCTATATTTGCTGCCCAGGTAATAGGAAGCCACCATAGTTGTGATTTCATGAAAATTTTAGGGACACTCATCTTATAATTTGTAAAATAAAGTAGAAGAAAAATATCTGCCCATGCAAGATGATTTATAGTGGTAAATTGCCAGATATTTTTTCTAAGCTTCTCTTCTCCTTTTACTTCGTATTTAGGTTTATGTATTAAATCTTGTATAGCTTTCCATGAAGCAAGGGTCAGCTCTCCTAAAACTTCATTTATTTTTAAGATTTTTATTTGAAGAGGTTTGTATGGAATAAATCTGAAAAGGCCAATTGGAACAACTACAGCAATTACTAAGATTGATGTTATAAGTATTGATATAAAAGTAGTTACACCTTTAAATAATCTGATCATTTAACTTTCTGCCAAAGTATTTCAAGTTCATTTAATGTCATTGCATTTAAATTAGTTTTCATGGATTTAGCTTCATTCTCCATTTTTCTGAATCTATTCTCAAATTTTAAATTAGTTTTTCTAATAATATCTTCTGGCTCAAGCTCATAATATCCAGCAAGCCTAACCAAGGTGAACAATACGTCTCCAATTTCTTCAGTAATGCCTTCTTTGTTTGAT
>MDSZ01045706.1_pt1 | contig 10334 bp, 8 predicted proteins | sample 811201 | NCBI WGS metagenome assembly MDSZ01 (sample SAMN05326647, study PRJNA326480) | marine metagenome | isolation source: seawater | place: Indian Ocean: North | collected 2010 | reverse complement strand
TTAGCTCAGCTGGTTAGAGCGCCGCCCTTACAAGGCGGAGGTCGTAAGTTCGACTCTTACATCACCCACCATAATATATTCTAAGAAGCAGCGCATGCTGCTTCTTTAGTTATATTCTTTTTATGTTAATATACAAAAACACGGAGGCGTAGTTCAGTTGGTTAGAATGCCTGCCTGTCACGCAGGAGGTCGAGGGTTCGAGTCCCTTCGTCTCCGTATAATTTTTCTTGAATATGTTAAGTTTAATTAGAGATAAATTAAAAACATGGATCGTAGTGATACTCGTGATACTGGTTGCGATACCTCTTGTATTTCTCGGTGTTGGTGATTATGGCACAAATCAAGAGCAATACGCTCTGAAAGTCAATGATCAAGAGATAAGTAAATCAGTAATTCTACAAGAGATGAGTCAGTTCAAAGATGTTCTGAGAAAAAATTATCAAGGTTCAATTCCTCCATTATATACTGATCAATTTATAAAGAAAATTACGTTTGATAACTTGATTCGCCGAAGTATTGAAAACAATATTTCCTCTCAGCTGGGGCTAGTGCTAAGCGATAACTCGATTGTAGATGACATTAGAAATACATCTTCATTTAAAGACGAAAATGGATTTAATCCTCAGCTTTATAAGAAAAGACTTTATATGATCAACATGAACCCTGATGTTTATGAGCAATATATCTACCAGAAGGGTATACGTGATCAACTTAGAAAAGCTATTACTAGCTCATCTTTTCTAAGTACCATAGATAAGAAAATTCATATAAATGCTAACTATCATAAAAAATATGGGAAAATATATATTCTTGACAGGGAGAGTATCAAAACAGATACGCAAATATCACTTGATGATATAAATACCTATTATGAAAATAATAAAAATGATTTTACATCTAATCCTGAAGCAGTATTTGGTTATTTAAGATTAAATAAAAAATCTATAATATCTTCGATTGAAGTTACCGAGAATGAGGCAATGACTAAGTACAAAGAAAATCTTGGGTTGGGAATATATGCATCAGATATTAAATATGAGATTAATCATCTAGTATTTCCTATATCTGAAAATAAAAAACAAGTCTTGCAAACTGCCAAGAAAGCATATGATGAATTGCAATCAGCGAAAACCTTTAAATATATATCACAATCGTATAACGTAAGCGAAGACACGAAAAATAATTTTGGATACCTTGGTAAACTAGTGATCGATGAGTTACCAGATATAATACAATCTAATATACTTAAAATGCAAAATGGTGAGATGAAGCTTATATCTACACAATCTAATGCAATTCATATTATAAAGTTAGTAGATGCAAGCTCCCCAGGCGACAAATCTTTTAAAGATGTCAAAGAAACTATTACAGATCAGATAAGGAATAAGAAGGGTACGGAAAAGTATTTTTCACTATTGGACTCTATAAAAGAAAAACTATATGTCAATAATATTTCTCTAGATAGTATTTCTGATACATATAGTCTAAAATATAACCAGTCTAAACGTATCGATGTTACCTACAGCGACGAGTTACTAACACCAGATGTTGTAAATCGTCTGTTTACCAATAAATCATCGAAAGATATGCATCCTCCAATATATATAGCAAACGATGATGTGCTATTTGTGAAAACAATTGAATATTTTCCATCTCAACAGCTATCAATCAACGCTTCAGAGGATGCCATTAGAGCCCTTCTCATGACTCAGTTTAATACCGCGACTATTAATAAAGTCGCAAATGAAAAATTAATGAATCTAAACAAAGACATAGATCAAGATTATGAAAACTTTTCAGTTTATAAATATGAAAAAATTTACAATGAAGAGATTATGAATATAATTAACAACCAACCAATAACTACCTCATTTATATCTAATAAAACTAGAAAAGGAGACTTTGTTTTTATAAGAGTAGATGGGATTGATACAGGCGTTATAGATAAAGAAAAAATTGAGTCAGATAATTATCTTGATTATCTTCGTAATACTCAATCTGAGTCAGATTACAATAATTTTTACATATCAAAGTATGATTTCTTTGACATAGATATAAATGAAGAGTACTTAAATCAATAACCAATAATATTGAAACCATTATCTACATAAATTGTCTGCCCTGTAATTGCGGCTGAATAATCAGAGATTAAAAAGTAAACTGCATTTGCAACATCATCCGTTGATATATTATTCTTAATAGGGGAGCGCTCCTGATAGATATCCAAAATTTTATTGAAGCCACTTATTCCAGACGCGGCTAGTGTTTTAATTGGGCCAGCTGATATAGCATTAACTCTGATTCGTTTGTCGCCAAGTGAATCTGCAAGATATAAAACACTACTTTCCAGACTTGCTTTCGCTACACCCATAACATTGTAATTTTGAACAACTTTATTGGATCCAATATATGATAATGTAACCAGTGACGCACCATCATTAAGATTTTCCCTAAAAGCTTTTGCTAAAGCAGTGAAACTATATGAACTTATATCATGCGCCATTGTGAAACCATCTCTTGTAATATTATCTAGGTATTTACCACTTAAATGGTCTCTTGGTGCGTAAGCTGCCGAGTGGATTATCCCATCGAGATTTCCATGACTTTCAATTATCTTATCTTTTAAAGATTGTATTTCTTCATCACTTGATAGATCACATTGATAGATTTGATTTTTTATCTTTAGCTCATCAAGTAGCTTAAGAACTCTCTCTTTGAGCCTATCATTCTGATAGGAAATAATCACATTCGCATTATTATTATGCAATATTTTAGCAACCGCATATGAAATAGACCTATTGCTTGCTACTCCAGTGACTAAAACATTTTTTCCTTTTAGATTCATAATATAATTGTAATATAGTACATTATAGGATGATGAGATTAAAGAAAGTTATTATTCTTATAATAGTCTTAATTATTCAAACTAACTATACTCAGGCGAATCAATCAATTAGTATTGGATACGAGGCCAAATATAGGAATTTTGATAGTTTTGACTATGTCAATAGTGAAGCTATAAAGGGTGGAAATATTACTATTTCTGCTTTCGGCACATTCGATTCATTGAATCCATTTCTTCTAAAATCATTATCTCCTGCTCAGCTAAATAATTTGATGTTTGATACGCTAATGACAAGGAGTTTAGACGAGCCTTCTTCAAGTTATGCGCTATTAGCAGAATCATACAAACTTGCAGAAGATCAACTTTCTGTAAACTACTATATAGACAAGAACGCTAGATTTATGAATGGTGACCAAGTAACTGCACATGATGTGAAATACTCTTTTGATCTTTTGGTTTCTGAGGCAGCACATCCACAATATAGGATTTACTGGTCAGATGTAGAATCTGTAGAGACTCTAGATAATTTCACTATCAAATTTAATTTCAAAAGAATTAATCCTGAGCTACATATGATAATAGGAGACCTGCCAGTATTTTCAAAAAAATGGGTAAGCAAGGAAGAATTTCCATCAAATGTAAAAATAATTCCTATTTCAACCGGGCCATATACTATCTCAGATTATAGCATTGGAAAATATATTGTGTATGAGAGGAACAAAAACTATTGGGCTAAAAATATTCCATCAAGAAAAAATATGTTCAATTTTGATAAAATTAAAATTAAATATTATAAAGACATGACAGTAGCATTAGAGGCATTTAAAGCTGGAGAATACGATTATATCCATGAAAACCATTCTAAAAGATGGGCCAGAGATTATGAGGGTCCTAATTTCATAAATAAGAAAATTATTAAAACTGAATTAATCCATTCCAATAATACCGGTATTCAAGGATTTGCATTTAACACTAGAAATAAAATATTTTCAGATATTAATTTAAGAAAAGCTATATCAAATGTTTTTGATTTTGAGTGGTCTAATAATAAATTATTCTATAACCAGTATTTACGATCTGATAGCTATTTCAGTAATAGTGAAATGAAGAGTGAAATATTAGTTGAAGAGGACGAATTGATATTAGCCGAGAAACTAGGTATTAGTTTAGAGAAAATAAGAAAAAAAAATTTATTACCTATAAATTCAACTGCATACGATTACAGACAATCATTAGTTGCAGCAAAAAAACTACTTGATAATTCTGGATATTATATTGATGATAACCAACTTTTTTCCAAGGACAATGAGCCGATTGTAATTGATTTTTTGTTAGCTCAAAAAGGATTTGAGAGAATATTAGCCCCATTTAGAAAGAACTTACAGCGACTTGGCATAAGACTAAACTATAGAACAGTAGATCTCTCACTTTATCAACAACGCCTTGATAGTTATGATTTTGACATGACTGTTGTAAGCTATCCACAATCTCAATCACCAGGTTCTGAATTAATGAGTATGTTTTCTTCTGATAGCGCGGAAAAAAATGGAGCGTTTAACTTTCCGGGTATTAAAGATAATGATGTGGATAAATTAATAAAAGAAATAATTTATACTAAAAATAGAGAAGAGATGATCACTGCAGCAAAATTAATGGATCGTTTACTTTGGAATCAATATTATATGGTACCAAATTGGTATATAAACACTCACAGAGTTGCATATTACGATAAATTTCATATGCCCAAGAAGCTTCCACTCTATTTCCAACCAACTAATTATGTTCTACAAACTTGGTCTACCAAATGACTATATACATACTTAAAAGACTACTATTAATGATCCCTACATTATTAGGCATACTATTTTTTACATTTTTAATTATCCAATTTGTCCCTGGAGGACCTGTTGAGCAACTAGTAAATAAACTGTCTGGCCTAGATTCTATTACAGAATCATCCTCTGCGTCTAACATGTACAGAGGCTCAAACGGATTATCAGATGAACATATATCTCAGCTTAACGAGTTTTATGGATTCGATAAACCGTTTTTTGAAAGATTTATGATTATGATCAGCAACTATGCCTTCTTTGACTTAGGTACAAGTTATTTCCATAACCAAAGTGTTGGTGATTTGATACTGAGCAAGCTTCCCGTATCCATTAGTCTTGGATTATGGTCTTTTATTATAGTTTATGCAGTCAGTATACCTCTGGGTATAAAAAAAGCTATCAATGACGGCAGTAGATTCGATTTAATCAGTAGCACTATTGTTTTAGTTGGATACTCAATACCAGGATTTGTGCTCGGTATTGGATTGATAGTTTTACTTGGCGGAGGAAGCTTCTTTGATTTATTTCCAACACGCGGTCTAGTATCAGACAATTGGTCTAGTTTGAGTATGATGGGAAAAATATTAGATTACTTCTGGCACATTACATTACCAATTATTTGTCTAATTATAGGAAGTTTTGCTGTGATGACTATGTTGACAAAAAATAGCTTCATCGATGAGATCAATAAATTATATACAACAACAGCAAGGGCTAAAGGGCTAAGTGAAAATAAAGTTCTATACGCACATGTTTTCAAAAATGCAATAATACCTATCCTAACAGGTTTCCCCGCACAGTTTGTCTCAGCTTTCTTTACTGGCAGTATATTAATCGAAACAATTTTCTCACTTGATGGAATAGGATTACTTTCATACGAAGCAATCATCCAAAGAGACTATCCAGTCGTAATGGGAACATTATTTATTTTCACATTACTTGGATTACTCACAAAGCTAATTACAGACATAATGTATGTCTATGTCGATCCAAGAATAAAATTTACCTCATCTGATACCCAAAGAAACTTATAATGAATACATATGAAATAATCTGGAAAAACTTTAAGAGTAGTAAAAGGAGCTTATACTCACTATACATCTTTATTTTCCTTTTTATTACCAGTCTTTTTTCAGAAATGATAAGTAATGATAAGCCTATCATTATGAGTATTAATGACGAAATATATTATCCTTATATTGTGGATTATACTGAGACAGACTTTGGCGGTGAATTGGAGACTACCCCAGACTATAAGGGATATTTTATAGTCAATCTACTTAGAAGTGAGAACAATTGGGCCATTTATCCAATTAATCCACATTCATACAACTCTATAAATTTTAATAATGCTAACCCTAATCCAGCACCTCCATCAATTGAGAATTTGCTTGGAACCGATGATAGAGGACGTGATGTTTTAGCTAGACTTATTTATGGTTTTAGGCTTTCAGTTATTTTTGCACTAGCATTAACAGCGATAGGAATTATAATTGGACTATTTTTTGGTGCAATACAAGGATACTTTGCAGGAAGAACAGACTTATATCTCCAGAGATTTATCGAGATCTGGGGATCAATGCCAGAGTTATATATATTAATAATTTTCGCATCAATTTTTGAACCAAGTATTTTATTACTTATTTTACTCCTATCACTTTTTGGATGGATTGGTCTTTCAGATTATGTCCGAGCTGAGTTTCTAAAAGGAAGGAACATGGACTATGTTAATGCTGCTCGGACACTAGGGTTGACTGATTTTCAAATAATTCTAAAACATATTCTCCCAAACAGCCTAATTTCTGTTGTAACTTTTTTACCTTTTAGAATTAGTGGAGCTATTCTCATATTAACCAGTTTAGACTTTCTTGGTTTAGGTGTTCCATCAACAACCCCAAGTCTTGGTGAGCTTTTATCTCAAGGTAAAGATAATATATCTGCATGGTGGCTGTCCCTAACTACCTTTTTTGTTCTCGTAGGTACATTAACGCTATTAATTTTTATTGGAGAAGGAATAAGAGAGGCTATAAGCGGGAAGTCATCATGAGCATATTAGAGTATAAAAATTATAGCGTGTCGCTAAATAATAGCAAAAAGTCACTAATAAATCGTCTGTCGTTCAACTTAGAAAAAGGTCAATCTCTAGGAATAGTTGGTGAATCAGGCTCAGGTAAGTCATTAGCTGCTCTCTCAGCATTAGGATTGCTTAACAGAAGGATCTTTTCAACTACTGGAGATATTTTAGTTAATAACAGGAACATTTTTGATTTAAATGATCGAGAACTTAATGATTTAAGAGGGAATGAGATTTCTATGATTTTTCAAGAGCCAATGCTTTCATTAAATCCAGTCAAGAATCTTCATTCACAAATTTATGAGTGTGTTGAATTATCTAATGAGAATTTAGACGAACGTGATATTAAAAACTCTTTAGATGCTGTTGGACTTTTAAATACGGAAAAAATACTAAATAGTTATCCCCATATGATTTCTGGAGGCCAAAGACAGAGATTTATGATTGCGATGTCAATACTTAGAAAACCAAATATTATTATTGCAGATGAGCCAACTACAGCTTTAGATGTGACTCTTCAAAAACAAATTTTAGATACTTTAAGTAATTTAAAAAAAGATCTCGATATGTCGATGATTTTGATTTCACATGATATCGAACTTATAAAAAGATATTGCGATCAAATTATAGTTATGAAAAACGGTATTATTGTTGAAAATCAATCAACTAATAAAATATTTTCTAATCCTCAACACGACTACACCAAAGAGCTTTTAAAATTCAAATCATCAAACTTCAGAGAAAGTGTCATATCAAGAGAAAATGAAGTTCTTGAGACAAAGAATTTAAGCTGTAAATATCTTATAAAAGATAGTTTATTTAATAGTAAAAAAGAATATTTTAAGGCACTTAACAATATAAATATCAATATCCATGAAGGGGAGTCAGTAGGTATAGTAGGGGAGTCTGGGTCTGGTAAGACAACGCTTGCTATGTCAATAATGCACCTTCTGTCATATGAAGGTGATATAAAAATATGTAAAACTATTAATAAAGATAAGATATTATCAGATAGATCTCTAAGAAGAAATTTCCAAATTATTTTTCAAGACCCCTTCTCGTCATTATCTCCTAGAATGACAATAAACCAAATATTGTCGGAAGGTATAATTAATTTACTTGAAATCAATGATAAAAAAAGAATTAATGAGATGTGTGTTAACATCCTTAATGAAGTTGGATTAGAAAAAAATATGCTAAAAAGGTATCCGCAGGAATTTTCTGGTGGTCAAAGACAGAGAATTGCAATTGCAAGGGCATTAATATTACAACCAAGATTATTGATTCTTGATGAGCCCACTAGTGCATTAGATGTTTTAGTACAAGAGAGTGTTGTTAAGCTTCTGATAAATTTACAATCAAGATTTAATTTGTCTTACTGTTTTATCAGTCATGATTTAAATTTGATTAAAAAAATGTGTCATAAGACATATGTTATGAAGGATTCATCTATTGTTGAATCAGGTTTAACTAAAGATATTTTTTGTGATCCAAAAGAAGCATATACAAAAAAGCTATTGGAGTCCTCATTTATTGACCACTAAATACCCTTTCAAGAATATTTCTATAAATATTTTTTAATACTTCTAAATCATCCTCTCTCACAGACTCATTGATTTTATGAATTGACCTATTTGTTAAACCAAGTTCAATCACTTGATTACATACTTTTGCAACAAATCTTCCATCAGATGTGCCTCCGTTTGTACTTACAACGGTATCTAACTGCGTTACATTTTTGATTGATTCTTTACAGATATTCATAAATTTTTTTTCAGTGGTCAAGAATGGTTCTCCAGAGTGCTTCCACTTGATATCATATTTAGACACTTTACTTTCTATAGCATTTAATATTTTCTGTTTTATTTCGTCAGCATTTGTTTCAGTAGAATATCTAACATTAAAGGCAAGCTCAATTTTTCCAGGAATGACATTATCAACGCCGGTGCCAGCATTGATATTAGAAATCTGAAAGGAAGTAGGAGGAAAAAATTCATTGCCATTATCAAATTTAATTTTCAGCAAATCTGATAAAACATTGGAACATAAATGAATTGGATTTTTAGCCTTTTCTGGGTATGCTACATGACCTTGTATACCGTGCACTGTCAAATGCCCAGTAATTGACCCTCTTCTTCCATTTCTTATTACATCACCTATTTCGTCAGATGAGGAGGGTTCTCCAACCAAACAGTAGTCTAAGTCACCAACTTTAAAGATATTTTGATCAATAATTTTTCTGATTCCATTTACTGCATCCCCCTCTTCATCACCAGTTAATATGATTTTTATTGAACCTTTAATATCGTCTCTAATCTTGCAATATTCATTCACAGCTGACATAAAGCAGGCGATCCCACCTTTCATATCAGCTGAACCCCTACCTATAAGCATTCCCTGATCCTGAGTTAGTTCATATGGATTATATTTCCACTTACTTAAATCCCCTGGAGGTACAACATCAGTATGACCAACAAATATCAAACATGGAGAGCCTGCTCCTAGAGTTGAGATCATGTTTTGAACATCACCGTATTTAATGTATTCTGTTTTAAAGCCTAGTGCAGATAGATAATCCTCTATATATTTTTGACATTCAGAACTATCTGGCGTGACAGATTCAAATTTTATTAAATCCGAAAGTAAACTTAAGACGCTATTATTTGAATTCATTTTCATCCTCTTCAGATCGTAAGGTTAGTATTTCTGACCCTTCTTTAGTAACAAGCACTGTATGCTCATATTGTGCAGATAATTCGTGATCTTGTGTAACTACGGTCCAGCCATCATTGAGCAATTTAGTTCTATAGCTCCCAACATTTATCATTGGCTCAACTGTAAATGTCATACCTTCCTCTAACCTAACGCCAGTATTTTTTTTCCCATAATGAAGTATCTGCGGATTTTCGTGGAATTTTTTACCAATACCATGACCACAATATTCTCTTACAACGGAATAGTTGTTCGCCTCAGCATACTCTTGAATTGCGGCCCCAATATCACCTGTTGTTGCCCCTGGTTTGATAACCTTTATACCTTCTATCATTGATTGTCTTGTAATTTCACATAACCTCTTTGACTGTACAGAGGCTTTACCAACTAAAAACATTCTACTTGTATCTCCATGATATCCATTTTTTATAACAGTTACGTCTATATTGATAATGTCTCCACTTTTTAATTTTTTAGTATCTGAGGGTATACCATGGCAAATCTGATGATTAACAGAAGTACATATAGATTTTGGAAACCCTTTATAATTTAATGGAGCAGGAATTGCCTCTTGCACATCCACAATATATTTGTGGCATATGTCGTCTAGCTCACCCGTGGTAACCCCTGGTTTTACGAAGTCTTTAATCATCATGAGAACATCCGAGGCAAGTTTCCCGGCAACTCTCATTTTAGATATTTCATCTTGTGTCTTAATGAAGTCTTTCATATTCTGTGTAATTTCTTCAAATCAATAAAAAAATAGTAGTAAATAGTTGTTGTAATCACACAAATATGATACAACACTTTATGAATTTTATTGGAGTATTTTTAATATGAATGGTTTGTCTATCAAAGAAATGATCGACGC
>MDSZ01003421.1_pt1 | contig 10334 bp, 13 predicted proteins | sample 811201 | NCBI WGS metagenome assembly MDSZ01 (sample SAMN05326647, study PRJNA326480) | marine metagenome | isolation source: seawater | place: Indian Ocean: North | collected 2010 | reverse complement strand
GTAAAGGTTTAGCAAATGATACTCAAAAATTTAATTTGAAATTATTTGGAGGAGACTTGGGAAGTTCAAAAAATATTTTTATGTCAGTTACTATTTTGGGTATAATTTCAAGAAAATTTCATAAAGAAATAAAAGCCCATGAAGGCTCAGAAATTTTTGTTTCTGGTACCATAGGTGATGCAGGTATTGGATTACAAATAAAAAAAGGTCAATTTCCCTCAGTTAATAAAACGACAAAAGAATTCTTTTTAAAAAAGCTTTATACTCCATCACCTAAAATAAATTTAGGTAGGTCACTTTTGGGTATTGCTGATTTTTGTAAAGATATTTCAGATGGATTTATAAAAGAAATAAAATTTATTTCTGAAAAATCTAATCTCCAGGCTAATATTTTTTTACCTAAAATTCCTTTATCAACCCCAATGAAAAAAATTCATAATGATATGAAAGATAATAAAAAATTTTGGGAATATATTCTTTGTTCAGGCGAAGATTACGAATTACTTTTTTCAGTATGTCCTAAAAAAAAATATTTATTAAAAAAAAAAAAAATTAAAAATATTAAATGTATTGGATACTTTCAAAAAGGAAGTGGTTTAATAATTCGTGATGAAAAAAAAAAAATTATAAAATTTAACAATGATGGTTTTAGTCATTTTTAAATTTTGCAGTTGAAGATGAAATATATTGTGCTATAAACATTTCTTTAGGCTATGTCAGTAGAATTTTTTATCGTATTTATTTGTTCAATTTTGTCTCTCCTTTATGGAGGGCTAACAATTAAAAAGATACTAGAAGAACCTCAGGGTTCTGATAGAATGAAAGAAATTGCATCGGCTATTCAAGAAGGTGCTCAAGCTTATCTGAACCGACAATATATAACAATTTCTATCGTGGGCGTCTTGATAGCAGTGATTCTTTTTTATTTAATGGAAAACCCATTTGTTTCTATAGGATTTGTAATTGGAGCATTTTTATCTGGTCTTGCCGGTTATATTGGTATGTTTGTATCTGTCAGAGCAAATGTTAGGACGACCGAGGCAGCCACTCAAAGTCTCGAGAAAGCACTAGACATCTCATTTAAATCTGGCGCTATAACAGGATTTTTAGTAGTTGGATTGGGCCTATTAGGTCTAATAAGTTATTATTTTTTTCTTCAATATTTTACCTCACTGGATGGAAGAAAAATTATTGAAGGTATGGTTGCATTAAGTTTTGGAGCTTCGCTAATTTCTATATTTGCAAGACTCGGCGGAGGAATTTTTACTAAAGGAGCAGATGTAGGTGCTGATTTAGTTGGCAAAATTGAAGCTGGTATCCCTGAGGATGATCCTAGAAACCCTGCTGTTATCGCTGACAATGTAGGTGATAATGTCGGTGACTGTGCTGGCATGGCAGCTGATTTATTTGAGACTTACGCCGTCACTATTGTCGGAACAATGGTTTTAGGCCTAATTTTATTTCAAGGATCAGATCAGCAAGTTTTTATGATGTACCCTTTGTTGATTGCTGGGGTATGTATAATATCGTCATTAGTTGGTGCCTACTATGTGAAATTAGGAGAATCTCAAAGCATAATGGGGGCACTTTATAAAGGGTTAATTATAACAGCATTAGCCTCTGTGATTTTAATATACATAGGCACCGAATATCTAATAGGAATGGATAAGGTGATTGTAAATAGTGACCTTTTCATTGAATCGTTTTCTGGAATTGATTTATTTTATTGTTCATTAGTTGGACTGACTGTCACAGGTCTAATAGTGTGGATTACAGAATATTACACAAGCACAGAATTTTCTCCAGTTAAATCAGTTGCAAACTCATCCCAATCGGGACATGCTACTAATATTATTCAGGGCCTAGCTGTTTCAATGCAATCAACTGCCCTTCCAACTATTGTTATTATTTTAGGCATTATATTTTCTTATAAATTTGCTGGCCTTTATGGTATTTCAATTGCTGCTACTACAATGCTAGCTTTAGCAGGAATGATAGTTGCCTTAGACGCTTATGGTCCAGTTACAGATAATGCCGGCGGCATTGCAGAAATGTCTAATTTACCTGAGAGTGTGAGAAAGACAACTGATGCGCTTGATGCAGTTGGTAATACCACTAAAGCAGTCACTAAAGGATATGCTATCGGGTCAGCTGGCCTTGCCTCTCTCGTACTTTTTGGGGCTTACACCCAAGATCTTAAGTATTATTTTCCAAATCTTGATGTTAAATTTTCCTTAGATGATCCCTACGTAGTAGTAGGTTTATTGATCGGAGGAATGCTACCATATTTATTTGGTTCGATGGGCATGACTGCTGTCGGAAAAACTGCAACCAAAATTGTGAATGAAGTTAGAAGACAATTTGCTGAAAATAAAGGTATAATGACAGGAAGATCAAAACCTGAATATGGAAAAGCTGTTGATATTTTAACTAAAGGTGCAATTTATGCGATGATCCTTCCTTCACTTCTTCCAGTCTTGGCTCCCTTTATTACTTACTATTTAATTTTACTAATATCAGGTGATCCTGCTTCAGCTTTCACTTCTTTAGGCGCAATGCTACTTGGGACAATTGTCACAGGTTTATTTGTAGCCATTTCTATGACATCTGGTGGTGGGGCGTGGGATAATGCTAAAAAATATATTGAAGATGGAAATTATGGTGGTAAAAACTCTGAGGCTCATAAGGCAGCCGTCACTGGCGATACAGTTGGTGACCCTTACAAGGACACTGCTGGCCCGGCTATTAACCCAATGATAAAGATTGTGAATATTGTGTCAATTCTTCTATTGTCAATGCTATCCTAAGATTTAGTTGTCTGCTTTCCCACTACCAATAATTGTTCCTCTTCCCATACTTCCGACACCAATATTACCAAAAATTTGTTGAAGAAAGGTTAATTTTTTTCCTGAATGCACTGTCTCTAGGGAAGACATTGAAACGTCTATACTTTCCTTTTCATCATAGAGATAAAGTTTTTTTAGTTTATTGTTTTTATCAAAATTAAGTTCCAAAACAAATTGACTATCCAGCCTAGGGTTAAAAAAGGCTAGTTTTGAATTTACTGTTCCAACATAATAAAATGAGTTATCACCTAATACTCCCTTAAAAGTAGGTTCTCCCAAAATTTGAGTTGTTGTTTTTTTACTATCAATACCAACTTTTAATATAGAAACTAATTTAGCTTCAGGAAGGTTTCCGTGAACAAGTTTTTGGCTCATACATGAATTTAATAAAAATAAAATTAAAGGTAGAACTAAAAAACTGTATACTGACTTTAAATACATGAATAATTTCCTAATATCTGTTTATAATAAAATCATAGAACAATCAAAAAAAAATTTTTTTTTTAAAGATTTGTTAATTCCCGACCAATTTAATTTTAGATTAGAGGTTTTTGAGCTAAATCTAATTTTAATACTATGGTATATGAAAATTTCTAATTTTAAAAAAAAAAATATAGAATCAATTATTAGTTTTTTTATTAAAGATTTAGAATTTCTTTTAAGAGAGGCTGGAGAATCAGACTCTAGTGTTCCAAGAAAAATGAGAAAATTGGTTGAAAACTTTTATGGAAGATTAAATTCATATTCAAATGAGTTTGATGTTTTGTTAAATGGGGACTTAAAAAAATTAGAAAAATGCCTAAAGAAAAATTTCATTTCCAAACATATAAAATATCCAATTCTTGGTAAGTATATTTTAATTAATGTAAATTATTTTTCTAAACTTAAGGTTTCGGATTTTGAAGATCTAAAGTTTGACTTTTCATTAATCAATAATTTAAAAAAAAAAACGTTGTAATCAACCAATTTATTTTGTAAACAAACTACTTAAAGGTAAAATTATGGCTGTTCCAAAAAGAAAAACAACACCATCAAAAAGAAACATGCGTCGCTCTCATTTAGGGCTTTCATCAAGCAACTTTGTGGAATGTCCAAATTGTGGAGAGTTAAAATTAAGCCATCATATATGTTCATCGTGTGGTTTCTATAACAAAAAGTCTATTGTAACTATGGAAAGTCTTGAAGAGAACAATGAACTAGACTCTGATAGCTAGATCTGGAGATAATTTGAAAAAAATTGTTCTTGCCATTGATATTATGGGTGGAGACTATGGTCCTAAAACAACTCTAGAGGGAGTCGCAATTGCCTCTGAAGCTTACCCTAATGTTAAATTTATGTTATTTGGTGATAAAAAAAAATCAGATAATGAGCTTAAAAAGATTGTAAACTTGAAGAATTACGAATTTGTTCATACTTCTGAAAGCATACGCTCAACTGATCAACCAGTTAACGCTTTGAGAAAATTAAAGAAGTCAAGTATGCGTTTAGGAATTAATTCTGTTAAGCTTAATGAGTGTGATGGACTAGTTTCAGCAGGTAATACTGGAGCATTAATGGCAATATCCAAATTTGTTCTAAAAACAATCAAGGCTATTGACCGACCTGCAATCGCTGCATTGATGCCAACAATGAAAGGCCAAACTGTGATTTTAGACCTTGGTGCTAATGTAGAGTGTTCAAGTGAAAATTTAGTTCAATTCGCGATTATGGGCGATATGTTTTCAAAATCTGTTCTTGGAATAAAAAGACCAAAATTAGGATTACTTAATGTTGGCTCAGAACAAATAAAAGGTAATACAGTTGTTAAAAAAACTTTTGATGATTTGAAAAAGATGGACTCTAAGATTAATTTTTTTGGATTTGTCGAAGGGAATGATATAAATAAGGGTGTTGTTGATGTCATTGTCACAGACGGGTTCTCAGGAAATATTGCACTTAAGACAGCAGAAGGAGTTGCCGAATTAATTTTTACTTTTTTAAAGAATGCATATGCAAGCTCACTAATTTCAAAGGTTGGTTATCTCTTGTCCAAACCAGCAATAAATAGATTCAAAACAAGAATTGATCCCAGAAAATATAATGGTGCAGTCTTACTTGGGTTGAATGGTATTGTAGTTAAAAGTCATGGTGGAACAGACGCGTTTGGTTTTAGCAATGCGATCGGTGTGGCAGTTTCCCTAATTGAAAACTCTTATATTGATGAAATTAAGAAAAAAATTGAAAACTAAAGGTTATTTTTATGAGTTTTTCTGAGATTATAGCTTACGGTCACTACCTTCCAGAAAAGTTATTGAAAAATGAAGATTTAAAAAAAATTGTTGATACATCAGACGAATGGATTTTTTCTAGAACTGGTATAAGACAAAGGCATATTGCAGAAAAAAAAGAATTTACATCACATCTAGCAATTAAAGCATCAGAAGATGCTTTTAATTCTTTCAAGGTAGATCCGAAAGAAATTGATTGCATTATAATTGCTACCACAACTCCTGATAATACTTTTCCATCGACTGCAACAAAAGTACAAAATTATTTCAAAATTAGTAACATACCATCTTTTGATATCCAAGCGGTTTGTTCTGGCTTTATATATGGTATTCAAATAGCCGATTCATTTATAAAATCTGGAAAATATAAAAAGATTCTGTTAGTTGGTGCGGAAACCTTATCAAAAATAATTGATTGGAATGACAGAAGAACATGTGTTTTATTTGGTGATGGTGCTGGGTCTTTAGTTATTTCATCTTCAAAAAAAAAAAACGGAATCTTAGCATCTAAAATTTATTCAGATGGTAAATGGATTGATAGCCTTTATGCTGATGGTGGTCCTTCCTTGAATCAGAAAGTTGGTAAAATTAGAATGGTAGGCCAAGATATTTTTAAACACGCTGTCAAGAAGTTGAGTGAATCAACTGAGCAAGCCCTATCTGAATGTAACCTTTCTATAAAAGATATAAGTTGGTTTATTCCGCATCAGGCTAACCAAAGGATCATCCTAAGTACCGCAAAAAAGCTAGGAATTTCAGAAAAAAAGACGATAAGTACTGTAAAATTTCATGCCAATACATCTGCTGCATCAATTCCACTTGCAATGGCAAGTGCCCATAAATCTGGAAAATTAAAAAAAAATGATATCCTTGCACTTTGTGCTATTGGAGGGGGGTTAACCTGGGGGAGCTGTATTCTTAGGGTTTAAAATATTAAATAATGTAACTTAATTATAACTTTTAAATTCTAATATAAAAAATTGTCTAAATTACATATGATTAAAAAAATTATAGTTAATTAGGATCACTATGATAAATTAGAATTACTATATTTAATTTTAATAGAGTTAATATCTTATGACTTCAAAAGTTGTTACAAAAGCAGTTGCAATCGATCATATCAACGAATCAATAGGCTTATCAAAAAGAGAATCAAAAGTTTTTTTTGAAACGATGATGGATTTAATTGTTAAAAGCCTTAAGAAAGAGAATGAAGTGAAAATTGTTAACTTTGGTATTTTTAGAATTAAAAACAAAAAAACTAGAATTGGGAGAAACCCTAAAACTAAAGTTGAAGTTATGATTTCAAAAAGAAACGTAGTAACATTCAAGGTGTCAGAATTTCTTCATAATTCAATTAATTCTAATATGAGTAATTCCGATGAAAAATCTTGATGCTTTGCGCACTATAGGTGAAGTCTCACAAATAATTAATGTTCCTGTACATGTTATAAGATTTTGGGAAAAAAAATTTAATTCAATTAAACCAATTAAAAAAATGGGAGGAAACAGGTATTTCGATAAAAATCAAATTTCAAATTTAAAAATTATTAAAAAATTGTTGCATGAAGATAAGTACTCTATAGAGGGAGCTAAAAAAGTATTGACGAATAAGATCTTTATAGACAAGGAAAAGCAAATCTTAGAAGAGGAAATTAGAAGTATCATCAACAAACTTAACAATTTGTTATAAAGAATCGGGGCGTAGCGCAGCCTGGTAGCGCGTCCGTCTGGGGGGCGGGAGGTCGCTGGTTCAAATCCAGTCGCCCCGACCATTTAATAAATTGGAAGGAGAATAAATGAAAATATATTATACAACAACATCTGATTTAAATAATGCAAAAAAAATTAGTAAAAAATTCCTTATGGATAAAAAAGCTGTTTGTATTAATTTAATTAAAAATGTAAATAGTTTTTATTTAGAAAGTGGTTCTATTAATGTTGCCAATGAAATAATAATGATTATAAAAACAAAACTAAATAAAAGAGAAATTGAAAGGTATATTTACAAAGTGCACAATTATAAAATTCCGTTAATTGTAGAGATTAAATCTGGATTACCTAATCTAGTTTATGCAGAGTGGTTTTCAAAAAACGCGGAGTAGAATTTAATGTTGACACTTTTAAATTTTAAGCTAAGTTCTTAAAATATTATGTTAACATTTTCGCTTAAACAAAAAGATATAAAAAAAAAATGGTATCTCATAGATGCTAATGGTTTAGTGTTGGGAAGACTTGCTTCTAAAATTTCTATGATTCTTAGAGGAAAACATAAGCCAACTTATACTACGCATTTAGATTGTGGAGATAATGTGATAGTAATAAATGCAAAAGGTATAAGGTTGACTGGATCGAAAGAAAAAAAAAAATCCTATTTTAAGCATACGGGATATCCAGGTGGTATTAAAGAAGCCAAATTTTCAGACATCATATCTGGAAAAACACCAGAGTTGGTCTTAACAAAAGCAGTACAAAGAATGATGAACTCGAATGCCTTGTCAAAAAAACAACTCTCAAATCTTAAAGTTTTTAGTGGGAATGATCACAACCTCGATGCTCAGAAGCCAGAAGTGCTTGATTTTGCTTCACTAAACAGAAAAAATATATTTAACTAAATGGCCGAAGATAAACAAATTAAATTTGAAACTAGCAATTCATCCAACCCTATTGATCTTGATGAAGATAAAAAACCTATCTTAGATAAATTAGGAAGAGCCTACGCGACTGGAAGAAGGAAAACTTCAGTCTCTAGGGTTTGGATTAAATATGGACAACCAAAAATAGTTGTTAATGGCAAGCCTGTAGAAAAATATTTTTTGAGAAAAATTTACACTTCAATTTTAGAGGCTCCATTATCTAAAACTGATAACTTAGATAAAATTGAAATATTTACTACAGTTTCTGGTGGAGGGTTATCAGGTCAAGCTGGAGCAATTAGACATGGAATTAGTAGAGCTTTAGTCAACCTTGAACCTTCTTTGAGAAGAAGACTAAAAAAGATGGGATTTTTAACTAGAGATGCTAGAAAAGTCGAAAGAAAAAAGTTCGGGAAACATAAAGCAAGAAGAAGTCCTCAATTCTCTAAGAGATAATTCATGTCATTAAATGTATGTATTTTTGGAGTTTCTGGATACACAGGCTCTAAACTACTCTATTACCTAAATAAACATAAAAAAATAACAGTTGTCGGTGTTTTTGGAAGCTCAAAAATTGGAGAAAGTCTAAGTAAAATTCATCCTAATATTAAAAATTTACCAAAGTTAAAAATTAGTGATTATCATGATTTTGATTTTAGTAAAGTTGATGTAATATTTAGTTGTTTACCAGCAGGTTTATTTCAGTCAAAAATTATAGAAAATTTAGATCCAAATATACCAATTATTGATTTGTCCGGAGACTTTAGATTAGAAAATAAAACAACCTATGAAAAATTTTATGAGATGTCTCATAAAAATTTCCATTTAAAAGATAAATTTGTTTATGGGTTAACCGAGATTAATAGAGATTTGATTAAAAAATCTAAATTTATTTCCAACCCTGGTTGTTATCCTACATCAATTTTGATTCCTTTAATACCTTTACTAAAATACAATATCGTCAATACAGGTCATGTCATCATTGATTCAAAATCTGGTATGAGTGGTGCAGGAAAAAAATCAGTTGAAAATAACTTGATGTCTCAATTAAAAAATAACTTTTACTCATATTCTGTTACATCTCACAAACATTTTCCCGAAATCGATCAAGAAATTAAAAAAGTTAACAAAAAAATTTCTTTTACTTTTGTTCCAAATATTTTACCAATTTTTTGTGGTTTACAATCAAATATTTATATTGATCATAAAGATTTGAAAGTCAGAGAAATTAAAGAAGCTATAAATAGTTACTATGATGGAGAATTTTTTATTAAAACTAAAAATAAAAAGCCTGTTCAACTCTCTGAAGTTCAGGGAACAAATAATGTTTTTATAAATATATTTGAGGATTATGAAAAAAAAAAAATTTTAATAATTAGTTCTATTGATAATTTAATTAAAGGAGCAGCTGGACAAGCAATTCAGAATATGAATTTGATGTTTGGTTTTAAAGAGAGCGAGTCATTAATTTAAAATGAATTTTAAAATACTTAAATACAATAATAAAATTCCCAAAATTAGTAAAAATGTATTTATTGCTGACGGAGTAAAGATAATTGGAGATGTAACTATACATGAGGATTCAAGTGTATGGTTTAATTCAGTTGTTAGGGCTGATGTAAACTTTATAAAAATTGGAAAAAAAACTAATATACAGGATGGATCAGTAATTCATGTCTCATCAAATGGATTCTCAGCTAATGGAAAGAAAGGTTTTCCTACATTAATTGGTGATTTTGTTACCGTAGGACATAATGCAACAATCCATGCATGTAAAATAAATAACTTTGCACTCATTGGTATGGGGGCTGTGATTTTAGACAATTCTCTCGTGGATGAATATGGCTTTGTTGCAGCTGGTGCAGTTGTAACACCAGGAACAAAAATAAATAAATATGAATTATGGGCGGGGAACCCAGCTAAATTTGTTAGAAAAATAACTGATACAGAAATTAATTTAATTAAAAACACACCAATTGTTTATGACAAATTAAGTAAAGAGTTTTTAAAAAAGTAGTTTGAGTTGTTTTTTCTTTTAATTTATACTTTTAACAATAAGAGTCGAAAAGTGATAAATTCATTATTTATAAATTTTACCATAATTTTTTTGATGCTAACTTCGTGCGAAACTGTATCAAATTTTACTGATAAAGTAACATCATCTGATGACGCCTCTGACACTGATAGTCAATTACTATCTGATGAACTTGGGAGCGATCCAACATTAGAGGAAATTCTTGCCGACGCTGAAATGAGTTTTGAAGATACAGATTTTGAAGAATCAAATCTTAAGAGTGATGATCAACTTGAAGTTGCTGAAGAAAAGCTTCCTGCTAACCCAACTACCGATTATGACACCACTCTAATTGAAAGTGATGAAAGCTCTGACTTAGTTTTAGAAGAAGAAACAATTTCCGACTTAGTTCAAGAAGACTCTGAGAAAGAAACAACAGAACAATCTATTTCACAAGATACCACATCATTCGATAGAACTTTTGAAAGATCTAAATTAGATCTTGATGAACAAATTCAATATAGAGTGGCAACTATTAACTTTTCTTCTGGGTCAAGTAGCGTTAATGTT
>MDSZ01163745.1_pt1 | contig 10335 bp, 11 predicted proteins | sample 811201 | NCBI WGS metagenome assembly MDSZ01 (sample SAMN05326647, study PRJNA326480) | marine metagenome | isolation source: seawater | place: Indian Ocean: North | collected 2010 | reverse complement strand
GGCGGAGCACTTTTGGTTTCCGCAAAAGATACAGACAACCTATCGTGGGATGATCAAAGAATTAGTATGGTAACTTTGGAGAATTTAATTATTGAAGATAATCATTCTCATAATGGAGGCGGAATATCTTTTTACAGAGTTGCTGGACCAAGCCTCACAGATGTAGTTATCAGTGATAATACATCTTCTTTTCAAGGTGGAGGCGTATTTATATATGTGTCAGACGTTACTATGAATTCTGTTATAGTTGAAGGCAATACATGTTTAGGAATTACCTATGATGGAATTGATGATTTTGGTCACGGAGGCGGAGTCTTTTTAAATCAATCTACCGGTCAGTTTTCAAATCTATCAATTTTAAATAATAACGCTTCTTCAATGGGTGGTGGTATATGGTCAAGTTATGGTTCGGGGTGGACAATAGAGAACTCAAGTATTAGCGGGAATATGGCTCCATGGAACGGTGGTGGTATTGCTCTATGGGATAACAACTCGCAAGGTGAGGAGAGTTCACCTACAATAATTAACACAGTTATTTCTAACAACTCAGCAACCGGCTCTTGGTGGGCTGGTCATGGTGGGGGTTTCTGGATAAATAATTCTAATCCTCATATTGTTGGCTCTGATATTTCTAATAATAGTTCAAACAATAATGGTGGCGGTTTTAATATACATAACGGCAGTGACGTTTTAATCGATGATAGTATCATTAGTAACAATGACGCTTCATGGAATGGAGGTGGGATACGTGTAGCCTCAGATGCAGTTGGAGTTGAATTAAATCGTTGTTTGATCATCCAGAATAATTCAGATTCAGGAGGTGGAGTATCTATAAACGGTTCTGTTGGTAAAATAACAAATTGTACAATTGTTGAGAATAATAGTACAGATTCTGGGGGCTTAGGTTTCTCTGGTGGTGCTATTGGTACTGTTGTTAATTCAATTATTTGGCAAAATTCACCTAACAATATAACTTCAACTAGTTCAGCATTAAGTGTTCGATATAGTAATATTGGAGGAGGGTTTACTGCAGGAGAGGGAAATATCAGTGAGCCTCCAATTTTTGATGCACCTAATGTTGGAGATTATTCACTTGGGCCTGATTCTCCGTGTATTGATTCTGGGACTGCAGATTTAGATGGCGACGGACAAGAGGATCTAACAAATTATAGCGGATATGGTCCTGATATGGGAGCTTTTGAATCTTTTCATGGACCCACTGATTTGCAGTATGTTATCCAGGATTCAATAGCTACTCTCTGGTGGTCCGTAAGTACAGATCCAAATTTTCAATATTATGTATTAGAGAAGTCGACACATCCTTTCTTTACTGAAAACATAGATACTATCTATACCACTTCGCCAGTATATGATGATACCAACTTAGATTGGAACACTTTTTACTATTATAGAGTTGCTACTTTTTCAGGATCTATATCAGAATACTCAGATGCCATTTCACTTGTTATTCAATGGCTCGGTTTAAGTGAACATTCCTCAATGCCAGACGCATTCGCGCTTCATCAGAATTATCCGAATCCTTTCAATCCTGTGACAACTTTAAGATATGATTTGCCGGAGGATGCTCTTGTAAATATTACTATCTATGATATGGGAGGAAGGGTAATAAAGACTCTGGTATCCGGTCAGCAAAGCTCCGGATATAAGTTTACACAGTGGGATGCTACCAACAATTTAGGCCAATCAGTGAGTGCCGGTGTTTATGTCATTAAAGTAGAGGCCGGAGAATTTCTAGATACCAGAAAAATGTTATTTGTAAAATAAAAAAAGTTCGTTCTAGATAATATTACTTAAGCAGAAGCATTTTCTTAATTTTTCTAAACTTTCCTGATTCAATTTTGTAAATATATAGACCAGCACTTACCAACCTATTATAGTCATTAGTTGCATTCCAAATAATAGAATTATGTCCAAAACTTTGGTTTTCATTAACTAATGTTTTAATGGTGCGGCCAAGCATATCATAGATAGTAATATTTACAAAAGCATCCTCCGGCAGATTGTAGCTAATTGTGGTAAATGGGTTAAATGGATTTGGATAGTTTGGATGTAACCTAAATGTTTCAGGGGCAGTAATCGCATTAGATATCGCAAGTTGCTGTTCTTCACATTCGCTAGTATCTAAACCAACTCTCCACCAGGACCAAAATGTCGAATCACCAAGAGAAACTATATTTCCATTACACTCAAAGATAATAGATTGTTGCCAAATATTTCCAAAAAATAATTCAATAGTTAAGGTATCATTTGAAAATGTATACGGATTTGGATTTGGAATAGCATCGATCGTATCGAGGGAATTCCAGTACGTTGTATCACATCCATTACCGTCATCACAATAGTAAGTGTATCTTAAACCATCAAGGAATTCATACATTGTGTTTCCTAGATCACCCTCATATAATTTGAGCAGCCATCTCCCCTCAATTATATTGGTTTGAAGATGTGTTGGAAAAACTTCTTCTCTTGAATATGAAAATCCACCTCCGCTATTGCCTCCAGAATAAGATGAAAAGACCAAATCAAAATATTTTCCAGACTCTGTGAGAAAAAGTGATATTGTATCACCAATTAGACTTTGAGGGTTTCCTTCGTGCATGGCAACAAACGATGTGAAATCACTGCTCTGTACATTTTCAGTAGAGGTACTAGCCCAAAGGGTGCTAATAGGTGAGCCATTAGATCCAGAGTACCCGTCTTCTTGAGCAATATTAAAAATACTTTGGTTGTTTTTTCTTGTAATCCAAACAGATTCTGTTATCCGATCTTGATTTTCTGGCAAGGTCCAATCAGCAGAGTCTTGTTTTGTAAATACTACTAACTCGCCATGCAGAGATAGAGGAATAGCTGAAAAAAACATAACACCGTAAAGAAATAATTTCTGTCTCATTTTAGTAAGATCATTTTTTTAGTTTGTGTATAATCAAATGTCTTGAGAGTATAAAAGTATATACCTGCTGGCATCTTTTGCCCATAATCATTTTTGGCATCCCAAATAACTGAATTGAAACCAATTTGGATATAATCATTAACTAAGTTTCTAATGTGATTACCCTTTATATCCATTATATTTATCAATACATTGCCCTCAACGGAAATATTAAAATTGATATTGGTGGTTGGATTAAATGGGTTGGGATAATTTTGATGGAGGTAAAAACTATTTGGAACTGTCAAATCTTCATTGGATAGGGTCAACACTTGAACCACATCAGAGTAGTCACTGTAGTTTTCAGCATCATCAATAGATCTAATTCTATAATAGTAGATAAACCCTTGATCTATATTCTCATCCGAGAAAAAGTTTTCAGCTGTATAAAAATTTTGAGCACTTATAAATGTCGCGTTCGTATCCTTTTCAATATTAAAATATTGGAAATCTTCATCCTCGATCGGATTCCAGGATATATATATTTGTGAATCTTCCCAAACTGTAGTAAGGCCACTTGGAACACTAGGAGGAACATTGTCTACCGAATGACCATTATACTCTTGACTAAAAAAGGTAAGATTTATAGCATAATTAACTGCTATGACTCTGAAGGTAGATGTTTGATTAAGTTCGCCGGTAGAATCTAGTAATGTAGCCGCCTCATAAGTATAGCTTGGCTGACCAAGAGCATTTACTGTACCTAAATCAACCCATGTTGAATCATCCAGTCGTTGAATAGAATAATTGTTGATGCCATATGGATGTGAATTAACATCTATCTCGCACCTTCTAAAAGTAAGATATACTCTGCCTCCTTGATCATTTGGCACATCTTCAATACTCGTAATTTTTGGCTTATATTCAATAGGACCTGAGCGATAATAAGAAAACCCTCCACCTGGTGCGGAGCCATTACCATTCCCACCCCATCCAGATCCTGGACCATCACCTCTTGTCCAACTGGTTACATAAAAGTCGTAGTAAGCATCATCCTCAACAGAGTACATACTATAAATCAGTGGTGAATCTGAAATATTACCATAGTAACCCCAAGAAAACCAACCACCACCATTATCAAGATACACTCCAAGCCTAGGACCAATATTCCACAACGTACCCTCGGGTGATGGATAACTTGTTCCTTGATATTCCCATGGTGTTGCACCATACATGTATTCAGACTCCACCAGAGGGTTGTATAATCCCCTTCGATCGCCTCTGGTTAATGCAACGTAGGGGGAAATAATATCCCAGTTTTCTGGGTCATTAAAATCCGCATAATCTTCTTTCTCAAAATAGATCCGTTCATCTCCACACATTGGTATGGGATAATCCTCACAACAATTATCCTCACCAAAAGCATACTCCTCAAGATCAAAGGTTCCGCCCCATGTATAATATTGCCCATACATATACTCACAATCACCAAGGGAAATACTTATAAACAAGACATAGGATATCAAATATTTTAACATAATTACATTCTTTTAGTTATATAAAACCGTCTAAAACGTTTAGTTTCAGTAGGAAGTTATACACGAAATATCGTTTTGAGTGTAACAACCACCCAATAGAAATAAATTATTTTCAATATTTCTTAACTTAGGTTAATTCCTTGTTGGTCTTGAAATCCTCTTTCTAATACGGCTCAGTGCAACATCTGTTATACCTAGATAGGAAGCAATCATCTTTAAAGGGATCTTTTGAAGAAGTTTAGGATTTTCGTTTAATAGCTTTAAATACCTTTGTTCAGGATTAAGAGTTAGTAAAGTCTCCAAACGTCTGGAAATATTAACAAATCCATTAAAAAGTAATTTGTAAGCGACATTTCTAAGTGATGGTATTGTATCGTATGCAGTTTCTAGATCAGTTCTTGAAATTAATTTACATTTTATATCAGTTACAGAGACAACTGAAAATCTAGAAGGTATTTGTTTTTCAAAACTTTCCTGCTCGGTAAAAATCATAGGATCAAAATAAAAATCTCTAACAAATTGTTTAGATTTAATTTGATAAATACTGGCAACAATACCAGATGTTAAAAAAATAATATGATTTGCAAAATCACCCTGCTCTATCAATGTACTTTGTTTTTTGAATATTTTTTTTTTCATTAAATCATTCAATAGTTTTAGGTTTGATTCTTCGAGCGTAGAAAATGGCGATATGTTTTTTAATTTCATACTTAAAGTGCGATTTAAAAAGCAGTTTTACTTAAAATAATTGTAATTAGAAATGGTAGAAAAAGTTAAAAAGACTACTTTAAAAAACATACCTTCAAAAGATAAAGTTATTTTGATGAATGTAAAACCGATTTTAATTAATTTCAAATCCAAAAAAGTTCTAAAGACTTGATAGTTTTTATTTTTAGTTATTCATCAGAAGGATACGTTTTTCACTCTACTCCTTACTAAGCATTTTTTATATATGATAAAAAAGATAACAAAATTTATTTTCCTAATCCTAATTTTGGTTTCAACTATAATAATACTATTTATTAATATCAGTCCGCAGTTTGGTTCTAACCCTTCATCAATAGAAAAAGACTATTTTAAAACTTTTCCAAATTATCAGGAAGGTGAGTTTAAAAGCTTAGAAAAGACACCACTTATGACTGGTGAGGTTTCTGCTTGGGAATTTTTTAAAAATGTTGAAAACAGAAACCCTAAAACTGATATAATCCCAAAAAAAATAGATTATTCCTCTTTTAAAAATTTGGACAAAGAACATTTTAAAATATCTTGGTTAGGGCATTCTGCTTTTATTATTAATTTGAAAGATAAAATTATCTTATTAGATCCTATGCTAGGAAGCCATGCAGCTCCAGTTCCATTACCTAGTCTGAAAAGATACAATAGCACTTTACCCATTGATCCAGAGTCAATTAAAAGTATTGATTATGTAATCATATCCCATGACCACTATGATCACTTAGATTATGCTACAATTAAAAAGATAAAAGATAATGTAAAAACTTTTTTGGTTCCTTATGGGGTGGGCAATCATCTGAGAAGTTGGGGAATTGATGGAGATAATATAGAAGAGTTAAATTGGAATGAATACTTTATAATGGATGGAATTGAGTTTGTTTGTTTACCCGCCCGTCATTTTTCAGGCAGAGGGCCATTAAATAGAAACAGTACTTTGTGGAGCTCTTGGGCTATAAAGCTATCAAACTTAAAAATTTATTTTAGCGGCGATAGTGGATATGGAACACATTTTAAAAAGATAGGCGAAGATCATGGGCCATTTGATATTTCTCTCATAGATTGTGGGCAGTATAATAAAGCGTGGAAATATGCTCATATGTTTCCGCAAGAAGCAGTAAAAGCAGCTAAAGATTTAAAAACAGATTTTTTTATTCCAATTCACTGGGGTGGATTTACTTTAGCAATGCATTCGTGGGATGAACCAGTGACTCAATCAATAAGGTGGTCAAGTAAAACTGGTATCAAGTGTTTAACTCCTGAGATTGGGGACGAGATAACTCAATCAATGCTAAATAAAAAGTTTACCAAATGGTGGGAAAAATATTGAATTTACTATTTGCTCTTTTCTATTCCATTTCAAATAATTTTCTTTTCAAGAAAAATTATAAATGCCTCTCGTTTAAAAAAGAGAAGCATTCTTCGCTGTTCTCGTTGTACTGCCTTAATACTAAATCCTTGTTTTAAGTAAGTATTTAAAAATTCTGTTAAACGCTCAGTATTTACTTTAGCTGAGCCAAGGAATAAGGTACTTAACGCACTCTCATTATAGTTGACAACCAATGCTTCATTCATTTTAACTCCTTATTTAAATTAAATCAATTACGTCTGGTTTTGACATGAAATTAGGTGGTAGTATTTATTTTTTAATTAGGTTTTTGGGGCATCTCCAAATTTATTTTTTATTTTTAGTCCTGGCTTGGTTAAATAAAGTAAAAGTATCAATCCTAACGGTGGTAAAATAAAAAGCCATGCCCACTTGCCGCTTAAATTTAGATCGTGTAGCCTCCTTACTATAACTGCAAAGCTAGGGATGACCGTAAGTGGTCTATAAAAAAAGACTAACACTCCCACTTCAGAATATATTTTAGAAAGAGGTATGTATTGACCAAATGGAAGGTCACTAAGTTTCAAAAAACTATAACCTATTTTCTGGTCGATAAAGATTATAATCAAATAAAAAACAACCCAAAATAAAAGAAAATACCAAAGTTCAGCTCTGCTTGCCCTTCCTTTAAAATTCGAATATTCTAGGAAGCACTTAATAAACCATTTCATAATTAAAGTCTAATTACTATTGATAAAAAAACAAAAAAACAATCATACTTCACTACAATCATCATGAAGGTCCGATTTTATTGGTTTAATATGGATATGTTCTTTAGGGATATAAAAACTTGCTAAAATTTCAATAGTAATAAAGACAAAGGCAATACACGCGGTTATATAGGCACCTTCAAAAATAGCTGATAAAACTTCGATAAAGTGACTTATACCATGTAATCTAAGACCCCATCTTAATATTTCGAGAAAATGTTTTTTAATCATTTAATTTATAATTGAACTCAGAAATTTGAAATTCTATCGCCATTTTGTAATCATAAAAATGAAACAGTAACATAGATTATAATTTTAAAAATGGATCTTATAAACAAGTTTGGAATCATTATAATCTATTTAATTATACTATGCACTAACTTTTAATAAAATTTTCAAAATTTGAATTGAGTAATAGTAAACGAAATATACTATCTATATCTGACCTAACAAAAAAATATGATCATACGTATGCGCTTGAGAATATTTCATTCAATATACCAAATAATTCAATATTTGCTCTATTAGGTCCGAATGGAAGTGGAAAATCAACGATTATAAAAATTTTATCAAGGCTTATAACAGATTGGACTGGCGATATTTTTCATAATGGACATTCAATTAAATTGAGCAATAATTATTTGAAAGATTTCGGTTTTATAATTGAAGAGCCGTGTTTCTATGAATATCTAAGTGCTAGAGACAACCTGAAAATTTTTTCGCGTCTGACAAACACTTCCTTTGATCGAGTAGAAACTGTATTAGATTTAGTTGATTTGATTCATCGAGGTAATGATAAAGTTGGGAATTTTTCATATGGTATGAAACAGCGCCTAGGTATTGCTCAGGCACTATTACATGATCCGGAAATATTAGTTTTGGACGAGCCAAATAATGGTTTAGATCCAATCGGTATCAATCAGATGGCTGATCTTATTTTTAGGTTAAACAGTAGTGGCAAAACAATTTTGCTATCTACTCATTCTTTAACAGAAGTGGATAGGTTGTGCTCTCATGTAGCTATTTTAAGAGAAGGTAACTTATTAATAGAAAAAGAAATAAAACCAAATTCTGATATCAAATTTTTTAGGCTTGAAGTGGCTGATAACAAACAGGCAATTAGTTTCATAAAAGAACTTAACTACACAAAAATTATTTCAGCAGAGAATAATATCTTAATTATTTCCCACAATATATTGAAAGCGCCGGATGACTTAAATAAAAAAGTTGCAAAAAATAAAAATATTAAATCAATTCATCAGGAGTCAGATCTTATAAAATATTTTTATGATTAAATCTTTATTACATAACGAATCTATAAAGGTTTTAAATAAAAAAAGAACCTACATAGGTTTTATTTTAATTTTAGTTTTGGTGCCTATCATTGTTATATCAATAGGAAATGGGGCAGGGTATCTTGAAAATAAAATTTATGGTCAGTTAAAAGATTCATTTATTGTATTTGGATCCCTTACCAATGGCTACCTTTCAACTTATTTGATAATTGCTATATTGACAGGTCAGATGCCATTTTTAGCAACTATTGTTGCATCTGAAATTGTGTCTGGTGAATATTCAAAAGGTACATTTAGGATGTATCTATCTAGACCAGTATCACGAAATATAATCCTAATATCAAAACTTGTCATAGTTAACATATATACTATCGTCATTATGTTCTTCTTTATTTTCTATACTTTGTTTATCAGCACTATTTTTTTAGGAACAGGAGACTTAGCTGTTTTTCATATGGGATTACTTTTTTTAGGCGAAGAAGATATCTTATGGCGATTTTTTTTAGCATTTAATATCTCAACTCTTGTAATGATAACGGTTAGCAACTTATGCTTTATGCTTTCTACATTCTTCAAAAACAGTGTGACGCCTATAATTATTACCATCAGCGTTGTTTTTATAGGGACTGCAATTTCTTTTATACCTTTGAAAATTTTTGAATTAGTAAATCCATATCTTTTCACTGGCTACATCGACCTTTTCCTTACTGCTTTTTATGATCCCGTTCCATGGTCTCTTATAAGAAATGCGTTTATAGTATGTTTATTGTGGTCGACTGCCTTTATCGGTTTTTCTTTTAACCATTTTTCAAAAAAGGAAATTTTAGAATGAAAAAAAGAATTATTATTTTGTTTGTGAGCCTTCAATACATGTTAACCTGTCTTTACTCAAATGATGGAGAAAGTATAAATAGGATCATTAACAATACAGAAAGAAAATATAGATTGGTTAATGACTATGAGGTAAAAATGGTAATTTCGATGTCTATCCCAGCATTTCGTATGCCAAAAAAAAAGTACCACATCTTTTTCAAACAGCCAAACAAAATTAAAATTAAAAGTCGAGGATTTGGAGTAATGCCTCGAACGGGAATGTTCACTTCTCCAATTGAAAATTTTGATAACCTCACAGACCTTAAAATAAAAAATAAATATAACCAACCTCATAAAAATAGAATAGTGATTTCAGGTAATCTAATATTGGATAGCTTAGAACTTGAGATGCCAAATGACTATGCGAAACTAACATTTAAACCTACTGTAGATGTAGTAATTGATACCTCTAAATGGGTTATAACTAGAGTTACAACTAAAATCGATACGGTTAAAATAATGGAGATTAAAAATAGGTTTGATTTTGTAGACAAAGATTTTTACTTACCAGTTGAGTCTAAAGTAGAGTACTATGTAAAAGATGCAAGACTTAGTAAATGGATGAAAAAAGATATTGGAATATTTATAGGTGATCAAAAAAATATTAGCGGAGATATGGTGAAAGGTTTAATTACGGTTTTATATGATAATTATAAAGTTAACAGAGGAATTAAGGATTCAGTATTTTAATTAAGAAAGCAGCAATAATATTTGAAAAAATTATTGGGAAATACACTTAACATAGATTTAACAAAAGCTGTCTCTGTTCCATTCTGTATTTATTAGGAACAAGCCTAATTAATTGAAAAAGCCAAACTTTTAAAAAGTTCTTTTAAACTTATTTAACATAGGTAACCTTCTGAGTAAATATCTCATCCGGTGTGGTTAATCTTAAAAAATATACCCCAGC
>MDSZ01070079.1_pt1 | contig 10335 bp, 11 predicted proteins | sample 811201 | NCBI WGS metagenome assembly MDSZ01 (sample SAMN05326647, study PRJNA326480) | marine metagenome | isolation source: seawater | place: Indian Ocean: North | collected 2010 | reverse complement strand
GCTTGCCGTTGCATGGGTCTTGCGAAAGAGAGAAGTTACTTCTGCGATTGTCGGTGCGAGAAAAAAAGGTCAGATAAGCCAAATTTGCGGGGTGAGTCAAAACCCCTTGAAACAAGATGAGGAAGATCTCATCAATCAAGCAATTAATAAGTACCGTTCATAATCTATGGCAGAGGAAAAAAACGAATTTGGAGACGGAACGACTCCTCCAGTTAAAAAGGATAAAGACTCAATACCCAAACCCAGTCGTTCAAGATCGAGTCGGGGCAGACAGTCGAACAGAGCTAAATCCGCTAACCATAAATTATCTCGCAAGGTAAATTCGAAGGCATTGATTTCTGTTGAAGCCAATACCACTTACATTCGTAATTTAAAAGGCAAGCGTCCTATAGTTGCGCTTACCGCTTATGACTCCATTATGGGTTCAGCTCTATCTGATGCTAATGTTGACTTTATTTTAGTTGGTGACTCTCTCGGTACTACCATTCTTGGTTATGAAACCACTGTTCCCGTAACTATGGAAGACATGCTCAGGCATACTGCTGCAGTACGAAGATCAAAACCTAAATGCCTTTTGGTTGCCGACTTGCCATTTGGTGAAGCCAGTATGTCTTTCGATCGTCTCCTAGAATCATCTCGCAGACTAATGCAGGAAGGGGGTGCTGATGCGATAAAGATTGAGGGTGGCAGAGATGTCGCTGATGATATTGAGAAGTTAGTGGCAACTGGTGTGCCAGTTTTGGGCCATATTGGACTTTTACCCCAAACGGTTAAGGCAATAGGCGGATATCGTAAGTTTGGAGAGACCAGGGAGGAGGCAGAGGCTATCTACACTGATGCCATTACTCTGGAAGAGGCAGGTTGTTTTGCCATTATTGCAGAAATGCTAGAAGAAAATGTCGCCACAGAACTTTCAAAGCAAATTTCACCACCATTGATAGGTATTGGTAGCGGAAATGGATGCGATGGGCAAATTCTTGTTACAACCGACTTATTGGGTTGGTCGTGTGGTCATGTACCTAAATTTGTTAAACCTTATCTCAATATGAACAAATTAGTTTCCGAAGCTCTGGGAAATTATATTGAGGATGTACGTTCAAAAAAACAATGACTTGCATATTATGAACTTTTGTATTCTCGGTGCAGGTGCGTGGGGCACGGCAATGGCAGTTCATCTTTCTGAAAACGGTCATGCCACGACTTTGGTTCCCCGACGCTACGAGCATGCGCTTGAACTTTCCAGCGCAAGGACAAATGAAGATTATCTACCTGGCGTTGGATTTCCTGAAGATTTACAGATAGGGGCAAGCCTGAAACCTTCCTTGATGGAGTGTGATTATGTCTTTTTTGCCTGCCCTTCCAATGCTCTGCGGGAGACTTGTCGAAATGGTTCCCTTTGGGAAGCTTCCTCTTGGCAATTGAAGGGTGGGATCGCATTGTGTAAGGGGCTGGAACCAGCGAGCAATCTTTTTGCTCATGAAGTTATAGAAGAGGAAATGGGCACTGAGATGGCTGCTGGTTATCTTACGGGGCCCAGTCATGCTTACGATATTGCTGTTGGCAAGCCAGCAGCTATGTCACTGGCAATGAATCTATCCCAAGGAGACCTGAGCGAACTGCGTGATGCGATCAGTTCTCCTATGTTGAGAATTTACAGTACTGATGATCTTACTGGTGCGGCTCTCGGCAGTTGCCTGAAAAATGTATATGCAATTGCAACTGGCATTTCAGATGGACTTGGTTTCGGTGATAATGCAAGAGCCGCTCTTCTAACTCGAAGCATGAGCGAAATGACCGCTCTTGGCCTTAAGATAGGCGGTCGGCAAGAAACTTTTTTTGGGTTGAGTGGATTTGGTGATCTTATTGGCACCTGTATGGGAGGGTGGAGCCGAAATAGAAATTTTGGTCTTAAGATTGCCCAAGGCCAAACACCATTGGAAATTAAAGAATCACAGAAAACAGTTGTAGAGGGATATTGGGCTACCAAATGCTTTTATGAAAAGTGTGATGAATTAAAAATGGAGATGCCTATTTTATCTGAAATCTATGAAATTTTGTATCATGGGAAAAGACCAGGTGATGCACTAGTTGCATTAATGGGACGCGAGCTTAAACAAGAGCGATAGTCCTGTTGACCATTTCTCAGGTTTCAATATCCTGTAAGGAGAAACATGAACACTTCAGAAAGACCTAAGCTTATCGCACCATATGGTGCTGCCAAGATACTTTTGCATTCTTGTTGCGCCCCTTGTGAGGGTGAAGTTTTGGAAACCCTTTTACATTCTGGAATCCAACCAACTGTATTTTTCTACAATCCAAATATTCATCCGAAAAAGGAATACGAAATCCGCAAGCAAGAAGATATGCGTTTCTGCGAAAAACTAAATGTTGAATATGTTGATGTGGACTACGATCCCATAAATTGGTTTGAACGTGTGAAAGGTCTGGAATGGGAACCGGAGAGAGGTTCCCGTTGCTCTCAATGCTTTGATATGAGATTTGAGAGAACTGCTCTTTATGCCCATGAAAATAATTTTGAAGTCATCTCCAGTAGTCTTGGAATTTCCCGATGGAAAAATATGAAACAAATAAATAGCAGTGGAGAGAGAGCAGCTTCCCGATATTCAAATGTAACTTACTGGACCTATAATTGGAGGAAATCAGGCGGCTCACAGCGAATGATAGAAATTTCCAAAAGAGAGAGTTTCTATCAGCAAGAGTATTGCGGTTGTGTTTATTCTTTGCGTGACACGAATAAGTGGCGCACTTCGCAGGGACGGAAGAAAATTGAGATTGGAAAGAAGTTTTACAAGAACTGATTTTCAATTTTATTAAGATTTTGCACTATCATGAGCGAAACTTGGCACATTATACGCGATGAAGCGATAGAGATTGCTTCTAAAGAAAGAATTCTATCTAAAATTTTAACGGAATATGTCTTTGAGAGAGAATCTTTCGAGGATGCATTAAGTTGGCGTTTATCGGCAAGGTTGGCCAAAGGGTCGGTTCCTGCCAATGACCTGAGAGAGTTATTACTTGCCAGTTTTGTTGATTCAAAAAGTATTCTAACTGACATTGAGGCCGATTTGCATGCAGTGAAGGAAAGAGACCCTGCATGCCAAGATTTCATTAGTCCTTTCTTATACTTTAAAGGCTTTCAGGCACTTTGCGCTTACCGTGCATCGCACTACTTGTGGAATAATGGTCGTTGCGACATGGCACTTTACCTTCAAAGCCTGATATCTATAATCTATTCAGTTGACATACATCCAGCAGCAAGAATCGGGAAGGGCATACTGCTCGATCATGCAACAAGTTTTGTTGCAGGTGAAACTACTGTTATAGAGGATGATGTTTCCATCCTGCATGAAGTTACTCTTGGCGGTACTGGTAAGGAAAGCGGGAATCGTCATCCAAAAATTAGATCTGGAGTCCTGATTGGAGCGGGAGCAAAAATACTGGGTAATGTAGAAGTTGGTGAGGGTGCTAGGGTTGGAGCCAGTAGTGTAGTGCTCTCGGATGTTCCTCCTAATGTTTCTGTTGCAGGTGTTCCATCCCGTGTTCTTGGGGAAAATAGCAGTCAGGATTCGCCGTCTCAAGAAATGAATCATACGATCAATAGCTTGAAGGAGTATGAGTCTGGTGGCGGTATTTGACTGTTTATGCCTTTTACTTCCATTGACGCACAAACTCGCTTAGACTAAGTTTAACAAAAATGTCACATCCAACCAAAATACTTAAAGCAGAGAAGCAAAAAGGAACGAGCACAGCTGACAAGAAAGAGATTAATGCATCAATAAAGGTGAAGAAAACCTCAAAGAAAGTAGAGGATCTTGAGGTAAAAGATGCCCAACTTATTTTTCAAACCGTATGGCATGAATTGGAGCAGGAAATGGGAGCGGAGAACCTAAGGTTCCCTGCTGAAATTTTTTGGCTCAATGGGGCACCTGGTGCAGGGAAGGGCACACAAACCGCCTTTATCATGGAGTTTCGGGATCTTACTGAAAAACCAATTATAGTGAGTGAATTGCTGAAGTCTCCTGAGGCAAGAAAGAAAATTGATGCTGGTTTACTAGCTGGAGACCGTGAGGTAACAAAGTTAGTCCTGCGTACTCTGCTAAGTCCGGAGTATGAAAGCGGAGCGATAGTTGATGGCTACCCTCGAACCAAGACACAAGTGGAGTGCCTGAAATTTTTCCATAATCGCCTCAGTGAACTAAGGAGCAAGTATTTGGGCACGTTGCAGGAAACTCAGTTTCCCAAGCCGCGTTTTCATATAATCATGCTTTTTATTGACGAAGAGGAAAGCGTTCGCCGTCAATTGCTTCGCGGGCAAAGATCAATTGCTCATAACGCCGAAGTTGAAGCGTCTGGCGTCGGTGATAAATGGGAAGTTCGGAAGACTGACCTCGATGAGGATGCTGCTCATTTGCGCTATAAAACCTTTAAGGAATCAACTTATGATTCTCTCACTACATTACGAAAATTATTTCACTATCATTTCATCAACGCCCATGGTTCGGTTATTGAAGTTCAGCAAAGAATAATACAAGAGCTTAAATATCAAAGCTCATTGGAATTGGATGAGTCAACCTATGACCGAATCTCATCCATACCACTCGCGGATAAATTATCCCTTCACGCGCGGCAACTTTTGGTTCATCGGCTTGATTCTTACGAGAAATTTCACTCCGAAATTTTTGACCGTGTCGTTAGGCTTATCAAATCAAAATTCATACCGATTGTTGAAAAACACTCAATCTCTGGACTCGCGTACATCAATTCAGAGGATTCAGTTTTTGATGATCCTCTTGCAATTGCCATTCTAATCGACGTTTTCACCGAACGGGGTTTTACTGCTGTTGTTGATATCCGACGAATGGAGGTTCCATCACGCATAGATCCCAAAAGCTTTGAAATCATCAATAAGGTAAAAAAAGTTTATCGTGTGAGGATTAATTTCTCTGGATCAAAGATCCGTCGCGGTTAATTTTCAGTTAATTATAATCATGGACCCACGATACGAAGTACTTGCCCGAAACTTGGTTTCTCACTCAACTAATCTTCAGCCTAATGAGATGGTTTTGTTGCACGCTTTTGATATTCCCGAAAAGATGACTATCGCATTGATCCGTGCGGTAAGAGAACGTAACGCAATCCCTTTTGTTCAGGTTCAATCTGCTTTATTGGACAGAGAGTGCGTTCTCAATGGCACGGAAGAGCAGTTTGCTGCTTCTGCTCATTGGGAGATGGAAAGAATGCAGAAAATGGATGCATACATTGCCATTCGTGGTTCGAGGAATGTTTTCGAGAACTCAGATCTTCCTCCTGAAGACATGAAACTTGCAATGAAGTCAATGAAGCCGGTTCTTGATTGGAGAGTGAAAAAGACCAAATGGTGTATACTGCGTTGGCCCTCACCGTCGATGGCTCAACAGGCTAAAATGAGCACTGAGACTTTCGAGGGCTTTTTCTTCGATGCCTGCTGTATGGATTACAGTCGTATGGTAGAAGGTATGAATGCTTTGGAGAAAAGAATGATTGAAGCCGATCAGGTTAAAATTACTGGACATGGAACCGACTTGAATTTTTCCCTCAAAGGTATACCGGCAGTTGCTTGTGGTGGGACGCACAACATACCGGATGGCGAAGTATTCTCATGTCCGATTAAGGATAGTGTCGAAGGTGTTATCAGTTTCAATACCGACACTATTTACCAAGGTACTTCATTTTCTGATATCTCCCTCAAATTTAAAGAGGGTAGAATTGTTGAAGCGAGTGCCTCCTCAAATGAGCAGAAGCTAAATGAAATCCTCGATTCCGACGATGGTGCTCGTTTTATCGGCGAATTTGCCATTGCTTTTAACCCGATGATTCGCGAACCAATGCTTGATATCCTATTTGATGAAAAAATCTGTGGATCATTTCATTTTACCCCCGGCCAAGCTTATGAGGAAGCCAACAACGGTAATGAGTCACAGGTCCATTGGGATATGGTGAATATTCAGCGCGAGGAATGGGGAGGGGGAGAGATTTGGTTTGATGGTGAATTAATCCGCAAAGACGGAATCTTTGTCACTGATGATTTATCCAAGCTCAATCCAGAATACCTGTTAAATACTTGACCAACCTTTCCCGCATTAGCTTTGGATCTCAATCAATTTATAAGGAAAATCCCAAAGACAGAGACCCATCTTCATTTGGAAGGTGCCTTGCCCTGGGAATTCCTTGAACAACTTGATCCCGCTAGTTATGGGAATACCCCCTTTTTTAGAAAGGAAAAGTTTAGATATGTTGATTTTGCCCAATTCGAAAAAATTCTCATTGATCACGCCTTAAAGGTTTTTAGATCTGCTGAAGACTATTTTAAAGTATCGACCAGTATTTTTCGTTCGGCACTGGACCAAAACATTCGATATCTGGAGACTAGTTTTCATGCAGGAATGATTGAATTTTTGAATATCCCTGGAAGAGAAATTCTATGTGCAATTCATTCGGCCATCCCAGATGGTTTAGAGGTTCGAGTTTTTTTGGGGATGAGCAGGAATGCATACAGCAGTTCATTAGGTCCAAAACTTGAAGAAGCGGTAGACGCTTGGGACCATTTGGCTGGAATAGATTTGCATGGACCGGAAGAGCTTCCAATTGAAGAATGGACAATCCCCCTCTGGAGAAAAGCTGCTGACCGAGGCTTGATTCTGAAGGCTCATGCCGGGGAGTTCGGTCCAGCATCAAACATTGAATTTGCTATTGAGAAACTTGGTGTAAAACGTATTCAGCATGGTGTGTCCGCATGTGAGTCACACGAATTAATGAACAAGATTGCAGTCAAAGACGTTTGCTTGGATATGTGCCCAATAAGCAATTACAAGTTGCGTGCAGTGGAATCATGGACTGAACATCCGCTCGGGCTGTTTTTGGAAAAAGGTATTAGATGTACCATTAGTACGGATGACCCCTTGTCTTTTAACAATACGCTAGAGGATGAATATACTGCTTGCATTGAAAAACTTGGATTGCCACCTTCAAAACTTGTTGATGTCGCCAAAAATGGATTTTATGTAGCTGACTTGCCTTCCAATGTAAAAGAGCTGTTCATCCAAGAGATTGATTATGCTTGGAATGAGTTTTCAGGCAGTGATTCAAATGTTTGAGTTTGTCATTCCTCATGGCTCCGAAGGCCGTGCTGACAAGGTGTTGGCAAATGCTTTTCCAGAAACCAGTCGCACGCTAATAAAACGAGCGATTGAAAATGGCAATGTTTGCCGTAAGGATGGATCAAACATTGAGCCTAAAACCAAGTTACTTGCTGGCGAAATTTTTTATGTTAACTTGACCCGTCCAGCAGTTAAACAATTCGATCCGTTTAGGTTTGATTTGGATATCTTTTACGAGGACGAGGACTTGCTGGTTATAAACAAGCCTTCAGGGATGGTTGTTCATCCAGGAGATGGTACAGACGGGCGCACGCTTGTCCATGCATTACTGCATCATTGTCCAGATCAAATGTGTCCTGTAGGTGCTCCCGAAAGACCAGGGATTGTCCACCGGCTCGATAAGGAAACGAGCGGATTGATGGTTGTCGCCAAAAAAGAACCGGCATATCATAGCTTGGTAAAGCAGTTCTCTGATCGAGAAGTACTGAAAAGATATAAGGCACTTGTCATGGGCAAGATGAAGATTCATGCAGGTACATTTAATGAATCAATTGGAAGGCATCCCAAAGTTCGTGTTAAAATGTCCGTGGTCTCTAACGGAAAACCTGCAATCACGGAGTGGAGGTTACTGGAATCATTCAAACAAAAGATATGCCTTGTTGATTGTGAAATTAAAACTGGGCGTACCCATCAAATACGTGTTCATTTTTCGCATGCCGGACATCCCCTTGTTGGTGATGAAACCTATGGCTACAAGGCTGGCAGGCATAAGAATAAATTCAAAAATAATCCTGAGAGGGTTATGTTGCATGCGGAGGTATTAAGTTTCCTGCACCCCTCAAGTGGAAAGGAAATCACTTTCAAGGCTCACCTTCCTGATGATATGAGTAATCTTATTGAGGAATTAAAAAGCGGGGAATAACTTATTTAACTGAGTCTAGATCCGAGACAAGAGATTCCATAGCCTCATCAACACTGTCAACCAACTTAAACAAATCTACGTCCCTGGGGGAGATAACTCCCCACTCCACAAACTTTTCAAAATTGATAAGACCTTTCCAAAACTCTTTACCGTACAGATAAATGGGCATTTTTTTCTGGAGTTTATTGGTCTGAATAAGTGTGAGGGTTTCAAATAATTCGTCCATTGTTCCAAAGCCACCGGGAAATACAAAAACGGCTTTTGCATGGTAGAGAAAATAGAACTTTCGTATGAAAAAATAATGGAACTCAAATGAAAGCTCAGGGTCTGCGTATTCATTTACACCTTGTTCAAAAGGCAGGCTTATACCAAGAGCAATTGAGCGTTGGCCCGCTTCACTGGCTCCTCGGTTTGCCGCCTCCATGATACCTGGTCCTCCTCCAGAGCAAATGAGACAGTTACGCATGCCTGAATTTGTTTTTCTGGACCAGCTACTTACTTTGTTTGCAAGTCTTACTGCATCATCATAATATTTGGAAAGCTTTTTAATTCTTCTCAATCGTGTGGATTCCAATTTCTTTTCATCTGTCATTTGAGGTGATGAATTTAGACTTTCCTCAAAGTCTTTAAGCTCACGACTGGCAACATCTTGGGATTTGGGTCTAGCGGACCCAAAAAATACGATAGTATGTTTGACTTGATTCGCCTCAAGCCGCTCTTCAGGTTCCAGTAGTTCACAAAGGACCCTTATCGGACGTGCTTGCTTGCCGTTGAGGAACTCCTTGTTGTTATACGCTTTCTTCAAATCCTTTTGCATTCCCCATCATCAAAGTAATCTAATCAAGAGGAAAGGAAAAATTTTTTCTAAAGAACTGCCCCGCGTTGTCGATTATCGTAATTGCCACAAGGATGTGGCCTTTATTCAGAGATTCATTTCAACAGGAGGTCGTCTTGAATCATAATTAAAATCATTTTAATGTGAGAACGATTATAGACTTCCTGCAAGAGAAGAAAACAACCAACCGGGAAATGGATGGATTCATTCCTTTCAAGCAATCTGGATCCATCGTTAATGGTGAGGAAATTTCCAGTGCTCCTTACCATGATCTTTCAATAGAAAAAATTGCCAAACTAGTTGATCAAATTAAATCTTTACCCGACGTGGTTGTAAATGAATCGACTTCGAAGCATGTTTTCCGCTTCAGTGATTCTTCAAAAATTGATCCTTGTGAATTACTTGCTACAAAATTATCTAGAAATGTGGATTGGGTCTCTTAATTGATTTCAAAATGCGGAATGATTAATTTTTGCCTCTTATATTTACTTGTTCTTTTCTTCACTTGTTTTTCTGGATGCTCAGATAGCAAGAACCTGGATGTCAAGAAAGATTCAAATGAGCAAGAAATTGACTCTAAAGATGGAAATCTTTCGAGTCCCAAAAAACTAAGTTTCGAATCAAGAGATAGAACTGTCGAAAAAATTTTGGTTGATTATGAAAAGCCTATAGAATCTTACCCCAGAATTAGTTCAAAAGAGTCAAGAACTGATCAATCCGGTGTGGTATACCGAAATGGAATAAATGAACCATTTACAGGTAGAATCATTGATTATTTTGCGGATGGAAAATTAAAGCAAGAATCAACTTATTTGAACGGACAACACCACGGACTGCACGTTAAGTATTTTGAAAACGGGAATAGATCATTTGAGGCAACTTTTGACAATGGGACTCTTTCGGGAATAACATCGCGCTGGTGGCCCAATGGACTCAAGCGGCAAGAGGAATTTTGGAGTGAGGGTAAGTTCTATGGAAGGAAACTCTGGGATGAGAGCGGTCGTTTGTTAAAGGAAGAGAGAGTTACTACACCTAACCAGTAATCTTTCTTACAGTCTTCATGATCTCATCTAAGTAGGGCCCGAAGTCACCGATTCGAATGACTGAAAGGTTTTCTATCACATTTCGTTTTTCAATATCTCTTAATTTGATGAATTCTGTGTCTGATAGGTCGTCTGGAGTAACAAGGCATAAATGAAGTGCTCTTTTCCTGAAGTTAGTGTCACTTAGGGTACGAATGATTTCAATTTCCTTATTTTCATCCCAAGAATCCCTAACTTCAACCCCAAGGGATATATCAGGTATCCAGAGGTCAGATTCACCGACCGAAAATTTCTTGCTTACTTTGAGTTTTCGTAAGTCAAGTTTATGTTCACAAATGCTAATCATGTCCATTATACTTGCAGAGCATGACATTAAGG
>MDSZ01225961.1_pt1 | contig 10336 bp, 9 predicted proteins | sample 811201 | NCBI WGS metagenome assembly MDSZ01 (sample SAMN05326647, study PRJNA326480) | marine metagenome | isolation source: seawater | place: Indian Ocean: North | collected 2010 | reverse complement strand
TACTGAAATAAAAAAAAAACATTACTCAAATAAAAAAATAATTACTAGAGTTTCAGGTGTTAAATTTTCTAAAGATCAAAGCTTTGATGAAATGTTAAAACTATGGGGGAGTTTAGTCGACCAAGTAGCCTTTGTGGATTATAATCCATGGGAGAACAGTTATGAAAAAGAGTCAAATCATATATCAAAACCCTGTTCAGATCTGTGGAGAAGAATGTTCGTTTGGTGGGATGGAAAAGTTAATCCTTGTGACGTAGATTATAAATCAACTTTAACAGTAGGAAATTTTAATTCCTTAAATATATCTGAAGCATGGAATTCTCATGCATATAATAAAATGAGAGATTTCCACTTAGACAACAAAAGATCTTCACTTACCCCCTGTAAGTCTTGCACCGTAATTTAACATATGATTTTAAAAAAACACGTTTTAAATATTTTTAGAACGCCCAATCAGAAAATTTCTAGACTTAAAAAACTTAGACTAGATAAAAACGAGAGAATAAGTGATTTTGACAAATCATTTATTAAAGAGTTAAAAAAAAATATCAATTCAGAAATGCTTACATCCTATCCAGAATTAGAAAATCTCTATAAAAGTCTTTCAAAAATAAATAATTTACCTAGAAATTTTTTTCTAACAACTTTTGGAATTGATCACGCTTTAAAATTATCTATTGAAGCGTTAACAAGATCAAAAGATAAAGTTTTAATTTTAAATCCCACATTTGCAATGATAAACATTTACTGTAGGTTAAATAATCTATCTATTCAAAAACTGAATTATGATAAAAGATTAAACTTAAATATAAAAAAATTTTTAGATTCAATAAAAAAAAATTTGAATCTAATTGTTATATCTAACCCAAATAGTCCAACGGGTACTATAATAAACAAAAAAGATATGATTTTACTTATCAAAAAAGCCCATAAATTTAAAATTCCTTTTATTTTAGATGAAGCTTACTTTGGTTTTTATAAAGAGACTTATATAAAATTTGTTAAGAAATATGATAATTTAATAATTCTTCGAACTTTTTCAAAAAATTATGGATTAGCAGGCATAAGATTAGGTTTTATATGTTCATCAAAAAAAATTATTAATTACTTAAGAAAATTCAAGCCAATGTATGAAGCAAATAACTTTGGATTGATGGCTGCAAATATTTTGTTAAAAAATAAGCTTATTGAAAAAAAATACGTTTCAGAAACTGAAAAGTCAAAAACACACTTTATATCTCTACTTAAAGACTTGAATATCAAATATTTTAAGTCCCATGCTAACTTTATTTTATTTAAAGCGGAGAAAAACAGATCCAAAATTTGTAAGTTTTTTAAAAAAAATAATATTCTTATTTCTAGTAATACCCATTCAAAAAATTATCTGAGGGTAACATTAGGACCAAAGTCATCAATGAATAATTTTTTTAAGATTTTTAAAAAAAATATAAAAAAGTTTCTATAATGATCACTCAAAAAGAGTTGAGTTTAAAAATAAAAAGGCATTTCTTCAATTCTCAAAATAATTCTAAAAATTCTAAATTTTACTTAACAAGTTTTGCTATATCACCAGGTTTTCTAATTCTAAAAAAATTGTGCAACGAACCTATTGGTGTATTAAGATTGATAAAAAATAAAATAATTTTTTTCTATAATATTTCAAAATTATCAAAATATGAATTAGTTTATAACTTTGAAAATAGTATTTTTGACAAAATTTATGTAACTTGGGGATACTCCCGAAATTTTTTAAAAGATGGATCTTACAATGATAATTACTTAAATATTAATTCCAAAAATTTAAAAAAAACATTGTTGATAGTTATTTCTCTTGATGGAAAAAAACCAAAAATAATTTCAAATAATATTGCTTTGTTTGTAAGAGAAAATCAAAATTATAATGATGTAACATATCTACTTAAAATATTTTTTAAAAACTTAAAAAATTTAATTTTTTTTCAATCAAGGAAGAGTTCATGGTCATATTCAAACCATTTTGCAGAAATTTTTTGGAAAAAAATTAATGAAAGTATTAATTTTGAAAATATTAAAAAAATTATAACTTTATATGAGGCACAGCCTTTTCAAAACTATTTTAATTTTATGATAAAAAAAAATTATTATAAGACCAAAACAGTTGGGTACGTTCATTCAACGGAAGCGTTTCCTGTTCACTTATTTAAGAGGGATGGTGCACCTGACAACCTAATGGTTCATGGTAGTGATCAAAAGTACCATTGCATAAAGTTTTTAAATTGGAAAAAAAATAATGTTAAAGTAATACCTACTTTGAGATTTAAAAGGAAAAATATTAAAAAAATTTATAATAAAATAATTCTTCCTTATGAATTTAATAATGTTGAATTTTTTAAAGACAAAATTAGCTTTCTTATTAAAAACAAAACAAAATCTAAATTTAATGGTTCAGATATTAAGATTCACCCATATAAACTTAAATCAAGAAAACACTTATTACTAAAAAGAGAAATAGAAAATATTCTTAAAAATAATAAAATAAAAAAACTGACTAAGAAAAACTTGAAATCAGAGGTTATTGTTTTGGGTACTTCATCGACTGTGCTTGAAGCATTAGAAAATAATCTTAAAGTATATCATGTTTGTAATGACGAGAATCTTCAGTCTTATTCGACACTTTTTTGGCCAAATATAAGAAAAAAAAGTGTCGCACACGGAATTTTTGAATATAGACTTGTTAAAAAAAATTCTTGTATAAATTATAAAAATTTGAAATATAATCCTATTAAATATTTATGAGCAAAGGAATAAAAGTACTTTTCATATACCCGAATACATATGGAATGAATATGCTTCCACCGGCGATAGCCTTATTTTCGGCTATTCTTAAAAAAGATGGTCACCAAACAAAAATCTTTGATACCACCTATTACGCTACCGATCACGGAATAGACTCAGACGGATCTAAAGAAGAAGGACTTAATGTTGTTCCCTACCAAAAAGAGATGGAGAAAAAAGGCCTAAGGATGAAAGATACATCGTGGAAAGATGACTTAAAAAAACTTGTTGAAGAATACAAACCAGATATTTTTATTATGTCATCCACTGAGGATATGTGGGAACTAGGGATAAGAATACTTGAAGAAGTGAGAGATTTTAAATCTAAATTTAATGTTCCTGTTTTAGCTGGAGGTGTGTTCCCAACTTTTGCTCCAGAAATTTGTATAAAATACGATTTAATAGACATGATATGTGTAGGAGAGGGAGAAGAAGCATTATCAGATGTCTGTAAGAGAGTTCAAAACAAAAAAGATTTTACTAATGTAACAAATTTATGGGTAAAAGATAAAAATGGTAATATTCAAAAAAACTCAATTACCAAACCTGTAGATATTAATAAAAATCCTATTATTGATACTTCGCTTTTCGAAGAAGCAAGACTTTATAGACCAATGGCTGGAAAAGTTTACAAAATGTATCCCATAGAAACTATAAGAGGTTGTCCTTACACCTGTAAATTTTGTAATTCACCAGACCAAATGAAACTTTATAAGGGTCTTGGTCACAGTTTTTTTAGGAAGAAAAAAATGGATTTAGTTTATAAAGAGTTAAAATATTTTAAGGATGTTCATAAGGTCGAATACAATTATTTTTGGGCAGATACCTTTTTAGCGATGAACAAGAAGGAGTTTGATGCTTTTATTGAAATGTATAAAGAAATAAAACTACCATTCTGGATGCAAACCAGACCAGAAACTATAAATGATTATAATATAAGTAAACTTGCGGAAGTTGGTTTACACAGAATTTCTTTTGGTGTTGAACATGGGAATGAGGAGTTTAGAGCAAAAATATTAGACAGAAGATGGAAAAATAATGATATAATTGAGAAATTAAAAATTCCCCATAAATACGGTGTAGCTTTTAGTGTAAATAATATAACTGGATTTCCAACAGAGACAAAAAAATTAGCATTTGATACTATAGAGCTTAATAGACATATCGATGCAGATAATGCCAATATATATTCTTTTGTTCCTTTTCACGGTACTCCACTAAGAACAATGTGTGAAGAATTAGGTCTTATAAAACCAGAAACTATTACTAAATGCCTCACTAACAAACCTATTCTTAATATGCCACAATATCCACCAGAGGAAATCGAGGCAGTTAAAAAATGTTTCTCATTATATGTAAAATTTCCGAAAAATAGATGGAAACAGATCGAGAGAGCTGAAAAAAATGATAAAGAAGGAGACAAAATTTATAAAGAACTCAAAAAAGAGTATCTTGAAAAGTATATGCCAAAACCAGATGCGGACCCGCATGGAGGAGCAGAAGATTTCAAAAACGTAGAAATCACAACTTCTAAGAACAAACCAGGTCACGAAGACGGTTTAGACTACCATTAAAATAAATTTCATGATTAATTTTTCTAAAGTTTTATCCTTAGTATTACTGTTTTTTATGTTTTCTTTAAAAAATTTAATAGCTAAAGATGTACCTATCATTGTAATAGCCCCTAGTAAAAAACCGCAGTCTATATCTACAGTTGGAACATCAGTCACAGTTCTTGATGAAAAATTTTTTGAAAATTCAAATGAATTTTTTTTAGGCGATGTTTTGGCAGGTAATACCACTAGTGCAAATTTTTTTCAAAATGGTGGTCATGGGAGTACTTCTGCAATTCAATTAAGAGGTTTACCAAAAAGGTATTCTACAGTTTATATAGATGGTGTTAAAATGTCAGATCCCTCAAGTGTCTCAAATGATTTTGACTTTAATCATATTTTAACAAACCAAATATCGAGAGTAGAAATTTTAAAAGGTAATCAAAGCTCAGTATATGGAAGTGGTGCTATTGGAGGAACAATCAACATTACAACAAAAAAAGGGAAAAAGGGCAAACAAAAAGATTTTGACTATAATACAGGTTCCCATGGAACTGAAAATTTGACACTTTCATTTTCAGGAGCAGATGAAAAAAATAATTTTTATTTAGGTGTTGAAAGATTTCAAACAGATGGTATTTCAGCTATGAGTCATAATGATGAAAAAGACAGATATCGCAATAATTCTTTCATAACAAATTATAGCCACCAATTTTCAGAAAATATTAAATTCGATAGTAATGTTAGAATTGCTGACACTTACAAACAGTACGATAAAGAGGTTGACACTTCTTCTGCTACCCATAACGAAGAAGAGGATGGAATACAGTCTTCATCAAATATCTCATTAATTTATAAGCCAAACAAAAACTTTAGTAACAAATTTACAGCCGCAAAAACTTACATAAAAAGAATTTATGGTGCTGCGCCAGGTAGTGGCAATACTTATAAAGATAATTATAAAGGTGATAGACATGCCTTAATGTATTCAGGAAATTATAACTTTAATTTAGACAATAGTTTGGTTTTTGGTATTGAAAGGGAAGATGATCAAATTTCATATAATAAAGATCTCACAGGTGCATCAGACAAGGCATCACATACTACTTCAACTTATTTTGATTTTCAAAGTAGATTAACAAACAATCTCTATGCAACCTTTGGCTCAAGATTCGATGAACATTCGGTTGCAGGAAACGAAGACTCTCATAGAGCTACTTTTGCATATCTATTTGATGATAAATTAACTAAATTGAAAAGTTCATTTGGAACTGGTTTTAGATTCCCATCTTTATACGAAATGTATTATGTTTATGCTGCAAACTCCAAATCGCTTAGTTATGTAAAAGCTGAAAATAGCAAAAGTTTTGATATAGGATTAGAAAAGTTTTTTCCAGACATCGGACTAAATTTGGAAGCTACTTTTTTTAATATGAAATATGATGATGTACTAGAAGGCTGGAAAGACGGTACTAGTTCAGGCGTAGCTTACACCACACAAAATATGCCTGGTACTGTAAAATCAAAAGGTTTGGAATTAATATCAAAATGGAAAGTAAACAATTTATTAAATTTTAATTTAAATTATACTTATACTTCAACTTATGACGGTGCAGAAGCAGATGATCCAAATAGGAATCAAAGCTACACGAACAATCAAATGGTACGTGTGCCTAGAAATATTGTTAATTTAAATACTAACTTTAGATTACCAAAACTAAAAAACTTCGAATTTGATTTAAGATCGAAATGGTCAGATATGGCTAGAGATTACGGGAATGGAAATAGAACTTATTCAGATGAAAGAATTGATGATTATTTTGTAAATGATTTATCAATAAGCTATAATTTGAGAAATGATTATAATTTATACTTTGATATTAATAACCTACTCAATGAGAAGTATGAAACAACAAGAGATTACTCTCAAATGGATAGAACACTAAATTTTGGTATTAGAAGATCTTTTTAACTAAAATAATGAAAAAAATATTTATTTTTTTATCAATATTTATAACTCTTGCAGCAAGTAGATTTTTACCTCACCCTCCTAATTTCACAAGTCTTATTGCTTTAAGTTTTTATGTTCCAGCGATATTAGGTTTTAAATATATACCTGCTTTATTGATAAGTTTTGTAATTACAGATATATTTATTGGTTTTCATACTACAGTTTTATTTACCTGGGGAAGCGTCTTAATAATAAGTATCTTAGCTTCTAAATATTTTTTTAATTCTATTTTTAGCAGATTAAGTGGGGCATTGATAGGCGCTTGTATTTTTTTTATAATTACAAATTTTGGGGTTTGGCTAACAGGTAATATTTATGATTATAGCTTTAATGGCTTTATCAAGTGCTATATTTTGGCGATACCTTTTTTTACTTATAGTTTATTATCCACTGTATTATTTTCGATTATCTTTGAGTGTATTTTGAAATTTTATCAAGCTTCCTCAAAAATTTTCAAAGTGAGTAAGTCTTAAAAAATTATCATTATTTTTAATTTTATTATATTTTAAACATATGAAAAAAATTTTAATTATGGGTCTCCCTGGTTCTGGCAAAACAACTTTGGCAAAAGATTTAACAAAAGAATTAAATGCAGATTGGATAAATGCTGATGATATAAGAAAAAAGTACAATGATTGGGATTTTTCAAAGGCAGGGGTTCTTAATCAAGCAAAAAGAATGAGAAATTTAGCAGCCAGAAGTAAAAAAAGATTTGTTATAGCAGATTTTATTTGCCCGTATGAAGATGGCAGGAATATCTTTAAACCAAATTTATTAATATGGATGGATACAATCAAAAAAGGAAAATTTTCAACTTTCGATAAAACTTTTCAAAAACCTAAAAAGTATGATTTCAAAATAAGAGAAAAAAATTCAAAACTATGGGCTATAAGAGTAGCAAATAAACTTATAAAATATAAATGGGATAATAGAAAACCAACTATTCAAATGTTAGGACGTTATCAACCATTCCATGAAGGGCATTTAAGATTGTTTGAAAAAATCCTTATTAAAACAGGTCAAGTTTGTATCCAAGTAAAAGATGTTTATAGAATTGGAGATAATCCATTTAAATTTAAAAAGATCAAATCTTCAATTAATAGAAAACTTATTAATACTTACAAAAGTAGATACAAAATAATGTTGGTACCTAATATAACAAAAATATGCTATGGTAGAAAAGTTGGATATGAATTTGAAAAAATTAAACTATCAAAAAAACTTCATAGAATTTCAGCTACCAAAATAAGGAAAAAATTAAGAAGAGAAGGAAGATTAAAATAATGTCAGATACAAAATTTCTAAAAAATTATTTTGATAATTTAAAAACATTGTTAGACAACGAAAAGTATTTAAAAGATTTAATTTTAGTTAAAGATATTTTAAAAAAAACTCATCAAGATGGAAAAAAAACAATGATATTTGGAAATGGAGGAAGCGCAGCAATATCTAGCCACTTTAGTGTTGATATGACCAAAAACGCAGGTGTAAGATGTACAAATTATAATGAGTCAGATCTTTTGACATGTTTTTCCAACGACTTTGGTTATGAAAGATGGGTTGAAAAAGCTATAAACTTTTATGGTGATGAGGGTGACACTTTAATACTTATATCTGCTGGAGGAAATTCTCCTAACATGACTAACGGAGCTAAAGAGGCAAAAAAGAAAAAAATTAGAAGTATTATTACATTTACAGGGAATGAAAAAAGCAACAATTTATCAAAACTGGGAGATATTAACTTTTGGGTAAATAGCAAAGCATATAATCACATTGAAAATGTTCACCAAATACTCCTACTATCCTTAGTAGATCTTATAATTGGTAAGACAGAATATCCTCCAAACTAAAAATAAAAAATTGAAAAAAAATAATTCTTTTTTAAAAAGTTATAAAAACTTAAAAGTATTAGTTACAGGTTCTACAGGCTTTAAAGGTGCTTGGCTTTGTAATTGGCTATATTTATGTGGCTCAAAAGTAATTGGAGTTGGGTTAAAACCTGAGAAAGATTCTATAATTTTCGACTCAATGGATTTAAAAAAAAAAATTAAACAATACTATATAGATATAAAATATTTTGAAAAAATTAATTATATTATTAAAAAGGAAAAACCAGATATAATTTTTCATCTAGCCGCCCAATCTATTGTTTCTTCAAGCTATATTGATCCACTAAATACTTTTAATACAAATATCTCTGGAAGTTTAAATATACTTGAGTCTGTAAGAGTAAATAAAATTCCTCAATTAGTCTACATTACATCAGATAAATGCTATCTTAATATTGATAAAAAAGGATCTTATAAAGAAAGTGATTATTTAGGGGGTTTTGATAATTATTCATCTTCAAAAGCGAGTGCTGAAATAGTTTTTCATTCTTACTTTCACAGTTATTTTAAAAAAGGAAACCTTTCAACTGTGAGTGCTAGAGCAGGGAACGTTATTGGTGGAGGAGACTTTAAAAAAGATAGAATTGTGCCTGATGTAATTAAATCTTTAAAAAATAAAAAAACTATCTATCTAAGAAATCCAAATGCGACTCGACCTTGGCAACACGTACTTGAGCCGTTATCTGGATATTTACTTTTAGGACATAAGTTAATTAATAAAGAGTTAAAAAACAATTTGTTACCAAGTTGGAATTTTGGACCATATAAAAAGAACTGCAAAAAAGTAAATTTTATTGTTAACTTATTTATTAAGGAGTGGGGGGAAAAACAAAAAATAGTTATTAAAAAAAATAAACAATTTAAAGAATCAAAATTACTAAGCTTAAATATTAAAAAGGCAAAAAAAGAACTTTCATGGGAACCAAGATTGAGTTTAAATGAAACAATTAATTTTACAATTGATTGGTACAGATATTTCTTTCTTAACGCAAAAACAGAAAAGATTTCAAATTATCAAATTGAATATTTTTTAGATCATTAGTTTTATGGACAAATGTAGAATTTGTAATAACAAAATAAAAAAAATTATTAATCTTGGAAAGATTGCACTTGTAGGAAATTTTTTAAAAAAGAAAACTAATCAAAAAAAATATCAAATTAGTCTGAACTATTGTCTTAAATGTAAACATGTTCAAATTTCTGAATGTTTAAATCCTGACTTACTTTTTAAAAATTATTTATGGGAAACTGGAATTTCAAGCACAAACATATCACTATTAAAAAATCTTTTAACAAAACTTAAAAAGATTGGTTTAAATAAAGATTCAAAAGTTTTAGAAATTGCAAGCAACGATGGATCATTTATTAAAATTTTAAAAAAAAAATTCAAATCTTATGTTGTAGGTATTGACCCTGCAAAAAATCTTTCTAAAAAAGCAAATTCTGAAAAAATTTATACTATTAATAATTATTTTAATTATAAGACGTCCCAGTATATCAAAAGTAAATTTAATAAATTTGATTTTATTTTTGCTAGAAACGTAATTGCACACTTAAATAATCCAAACCCTGTATTTTTAGGAGTAAGAAATTTATTGAAAGATAATGGTATATTTATTTTAGAGGTGCCCCATCTATTAAATATTATAAACAAAAATCAATATGATAATATTTTTCATGAACATGTTGGTTTTCATAGTTTAAAGTCAGTTATAGATCTTTGTGAAATAAATAATCTTAAAGTATTTAATGTTGAAAAAATATCTTCGCAAGGGGGTTCTCTGAGATGTTTTATATGTCAAAATAAATCGAAAAAAAAAGTTTCTAAAAATATTAAAAAAATTATCAAAATAGAAAAAAAAAAATAATTTATTTTCTAACAAAAATTTAGAAAAGTTCAAATTTAGAATTATAAATCACTCAAAAAATATGAATAAATTAATTAAACTTTTGAAAAGAAAGAAGAAAAGAATTTCAGTTTATGGTGCCTCAGGTAAGGGACAAGCTTTAATGCAATTTACAAAGATTGATAACAAATTAATAGATTATGCTTTTGACAAAAGTAAATT
>MDSZ01204314.1_pt1 | contig 10336 bp, 6 predicted proteins | sample 811201 | NCBI WGS metagenome assembly MDSZ01 (sample SAMN05326647, study PRJNA326480) | marine metagenome | isolation source: seawater | place: Indian Ocean: North | collected 2010 | reverse complement strand
TTGAAGCCAATGACTCAGCCCAGGTAGACTGGTCATGGGATGTCCCAGAGGAAGCCTGCATGATGTTCTTCTACGCATCCTTGGAGAGCGACGATGGCCTAGTGGGCTGGTACCTTCTTTACGCAGGCGGTCCGATGTACGGAATCGACGACAACGGCAACGGAATGGCAGACTGCATAGAGTCGATGATGCCGCAACCCGATCAACCAGACATCGGTGACATAATAGAGGAGATGAGGATTGATTGGCAGTACAATGCTGAGCTTGCCCAAGTGGACATCGAGAACGGCACGGCAACGGCAATAGTGTCTGCCTCCCAGATCCTGGATGATGAGTTCAGGGTCAAGATGGATCATGACTTGTTCGATGGGGATGGAGAGCTCAACGAGACCGAGGCAGCTGAATTCGAGATGATGATCTTCGGGAATCCGACCCCTGCAGAATGCCTCCCGAACGACGATGGGAACGGCGTACCAGACTTCACCATGAATGGGGCTGAGAGCTGGTGCATCACCGGGATGCAGTCAATAGAGAACCTGGCTAACGGTTCCAGCGGTCCAGTGACCATAACTCAAGGATGGTACATGCACTACAACGTCTCAGTCAACGACGACAGCACGCTGATACTCACATATCCTGGCGATGACCAGAGCGACGATAGCCCGCAGGACAGCAATGCGACCCTCTGTGGCTCCGTCGACCCCATGACCGGCTTCGGCGTGTCTGGTTGGACCTACAACGGAACGGATCAGACCAGCGACTGCATCGATGTGCTCGAGGGAGAATACGTCCAGGAGATAGTGATCACATTCGTGTACACAGTTGACTCCGACGGAGACGGGTACAACGACCTCGATGACAGGTTCCCTAGCGACCCAGAGGAGTGGATCGACTCGGACGAGGACGGCGTCGGGGACAACCACGATGCATTCCCGACTGATCCATCCGAGACCTTCGACCTAGACGGTGACGGAGTGGGCGACAACGCAGACGCGTTCCCATGGGACCCGACCGAGAGCAGCGATTCGGACGGGGACGGAGTGGGCGACAACGCAGACGCGTTCCCTGACGATCCTAACGAGACCTTGGACACCGACGGAGACGGAGTGGGCGACAACGCGGATACCGATGCAGACGGTGATGGAGTGGACGACGATGCGGATGACAGCGATGGAGACGGTGTGGTTGACTCGGAAGACGCGTTCCCCAATGACGCCAATGAGTCCACAGACACCGACGGAGACGGAGTCGGCGACAACTCGGATGCTTTCCCGGATGACGCCAACGAGTCCACAGACACCGACGGAGACGGTTTGGGAGACAACTCGGATCCCGATGCGGACGGAGACGGGGTCGAGAACGGCCTCGACGACTTCCCGCTGAACAGCGGAGAATCATCCGACGCCGACGGAGACGGAGTCGGGGACTCAGAGGACGAGTTCCCCAACAACCCCAACGAGTACATCGACTCGGACGGAGACGGTGTTGGCAACAACGCTGACACCGACGATGACGATGACGGCACCCTAGACGTGGATGACCCGTTCCCACTGGACGCATCGGAGTGGGCCGACACCGACATGGATGGATTCGGCGACAACACTGACGAGTTCATCAATGACCCCGCAGAGTGGATAGACACAGATGGGGACGGAGTAGGCGACAACGCAGACGCGTTCCCAACTAACCCAGTGGAGACAACTGACACCGACGGAGACGGAGTCGGGGACAACGGGGATGCCTTCCCCAACGATCCCAACGAGATCGTCGACTCGGACGGAGACGGTGTTGGCAACAACGCGGACGATTTCCCAACGAATCCTGACGAGACCAAGGACACCGACGGAGACGGAATCGGCGACAACGCAGATGACGATGCCGACGGAGATGGGGTCCCAGATGACCCAGCGGTCCCAGAGCCTGCTGACGAGGACGGAGGAATCCTGCCTGGATTCGGTGCCGTCGCGGGAATGGCATCCATTCTCGGTGCAGCGGTACTCTTCGCAGGACGACGCAAGGACTGAGCGGTCCTCGCCTTCATAGGCGAGGGTCCTCAGGGCCCATGCAGGTGCTGAGATGGCCATCAAGATCACCGAAGGCTACCCCATACCCGGAACGAGTCTGAGTGCTCGCAACAGAACCCTGCTAGCTGCTATGACCAACAAGCAGTCTGATGAGGATGGAACCCTGTCTGATAACGAGATATCCTGGCTACTGAGGAGGGCCGAGGGTGGTTTCGGGATAGTTACCACCGCAGCGAGTCACGTCCACCCGGGAGGGAAATCCTGGGAGGGAGAGATGGGAGTATGGAGCGATCATCACATACCCAAGCTTGAGCAGCTAGCTGACGGCATAAGGGAAAGGGGGGCCCTGAGCCTGGTCCAGATTTTCCATGGAGGGCTCAGGGCCCCGAGATCCCTCACAGGAGCTCAACCAGTATCTGCGAGCAGGAATCTGGAGAAGGGAGTTGAAGAGGAGAGCAGGGAGCTCACTAACGACGAGGTGGAGGAACTCGTCTCCTCCTTCGGGGAGGCGGCTGAGAGGTGCGAGAAGGCTGGATTCGATGGGGTCGAGATCCACGGAGCTCATGGATACCTCATCTGCCAGTTCCTAGGGACGAGGACTAACAGCAGAGATGACAAGTGGGGAGGCGGGATGCAGGGAAGATTCAGGTTCCTAAAAGAAATCGTCAAGGAGGTAAAGAGGAAGACCTCGGAGAATTTCATGATCTGCGTCAGGATATCCCCGGAGCACGATGTTGGAGTTACCATCACAGAGAGTCTGGAACTGGCTGAGCAGTTGATCCGATGGGAAGTCGATATGATCCATGTCTCATGTTGGGATGCATTTGCCGGGGCCAAGGGTGATCCGGGGGATGAGCGGACGATCACGAAGAGGTTCAGCGAGGCCATCGGTGGCAGGGTGGCATTAGTCTCAACAGGTTCGATTTGGACTGAGTCAGACGCAGAGTTCGTAATCGACCAGGGTGCTGACGTTATCGGCGTGGCCAGAGCTGCAATAGGGCACGCAGACTGGGCAAACAACCTCGGCGGAGGAGATTACGAACCGGAGAGGCCCCCATTCACACCCGATCATCTACTCGAAGAGGGTCTCAGTCCCGTGTTTATCGACTACATGCGAAGATGGCAGGGCTTCGTTTCTGATGGTCGGAAATAAACGAACCTCCAATACGTATTATTCCTCGCGGGAGCCATGGATAAAGCGTTGTGGCTGACACTGGCTGCAGGAGCCCTGCTAATTTTCATCGTGTTCAAGATATCCCTGATCACCTACAGAAGGAGAAGATTCCCGGAGCCACACTACGAATGGGAGAAGATTGACCTCGATGATGTCAACTTCCCCAAGGAGTTCGTCTGGGGGACTGCCACAGCCGCCCATCAGATCGAGGGTAACCAACACAACAACTGGACCTCCTTCGAAGACGAGAGGGGGATGGAGCCCAGTGGCGAGGCATGCAATCACTGGAGCCTTTGGAAATCAGATTTCGATCTTCTATCGGATCTAGGCGTTGACTCCTACCGCTTCTCCATAGAGTGGAGTAGGTTGGAGCCGAGCCAGGGTGAATGGAACGACTCTGCAATGCGAAAATACTCCGAGATGGTGGATGACCTAATATCCAGAGGGATCAGGCCCATGCCGACACTTCACCACTTCTCACATCCATCCTGGTGGGAGGAGAAGGGGGGTTTCGCTGAGAAGGAAAACCTGGAAGAGTTCCAGTCATTCTGCGAGAGGGTTTTCGACTCCCTATCCGACAGGGTAGATGTGTGGTGCACAATCAACGAGCCTACTGTATTCTCCGTAATGGGATACACCCTCGGTCAATTTCCTCCTGGGAAAAGGAGCATCTTCCTGACTCTGAGAGTGATGAAGAACATGATGAGAGGGCATGCTAACGTCTATCGGAGCTTGAAGAAGAGGAAGCCGGAATGTAAGATCGGCCTTGCCAAGAATGTGACTCTTTTTGATCCATCGAACCGATGGAGCCCGATAGACTGGCCAGTTGCCAGACTATTGGAGTGGCTATGGAACGGAGCGTGGAGGAGATGCATAAGGACTGGTAGCATGTTAGGGTCGAAGATCCCCGGCTCCAAGGGATCGCTCGACTTCATCGGGTTGAACTACTACACCCATTTCATCACAGGCCTGTTCATGCCAACCTCGACAAAAGAGCTGGATTTCGCAAAGAGAGAGAACGAGACATACACAGAATTCGGATATCCCATGTATGCAGAGGGATTGAGGAGAGCGATTGAGTTCGTCTCTGAGATTGGTGTGCCAATTGAGATTACAGAAAACGGGGTGGCGGACTCCGATGACTCGCTACGTCCCGAGCATCTGAAGAGGCATCTCTGGATTGTCTCCGAGGCTATCAGGGAGGGCCATGACATCAGATCTTACCACCACTGGTCACTCATGGACAACTTCGAATGGGCCGAGGGCTACAAGATGCGCTTCGGACTTTACTCAGTAGATTTTGATAGCCAAGAGAGGACCCTAAGGGGGAGTGGGGAGATTTTCAGACAAATCATACGCAACTCTCAGTAATTGAAAATAGCTATCGTCCAATCCCGTGGTTAATGGAAGAGGCCGTGGATGCCGAAATTATCGAGGATAGTGCATCATCCATGAGTCCGCAAATTCAATTCGTAAATGGAATAGGCAATAGGGGAAGACTAGGAGTTTCAATATCCGCGATAATAGTAATTGGCCTGTTGGTCGGATCGACGATATGGTCAGCAGCAGGACCTGAAGGAGTCAGCAAATCGGAAAATGAATGGTGGAAGACGCCGGTTAACGAAAGGCACTCTATGGAATTAAACATGACAGGATGGAGAAGTCAGTTACCTGTGGAAGATCTATACTCTTGGACTGGTCCTGAGGAGTTCTACGTAGAAGTGGAATTACCATTATCAGAACAGGACGTTGGTTACCCCGGTCCAGCCCTAATGCATGTATCTCTATGGATGCCAGTTGTCCAGAATGGGACTAAGGTGCCGGTAATTGCAACTGTTCATCCATACTATGACTTTGGAGGGGAAGGAATCGCGGGAGAAGACTCGAATCCCAATACAATACCAGATGCAGGAGTAGGACTTTGGGTACTCGAGGAATTTGTCCCTCAAGGCTATGCTCTGGCTCAGATTTCTACCTTTGGAACTGGAAAATCAACACACTGCCAGGACGTGAAGGGGCTCGGAGAGCAAATAGGAATCCAAGCAGCAGTACACTGGTTGGGTGAGCAAGAATGGTCGAACGGTAATGTTGGCCTGATGGGCAAGTCATACGCAGGGACTACCAACTGGGAAGCAGCACAGAATCCTTCTGAACATCTCAAGACTATTGTACCCATATCAGGATCAATAGGCGTCCAGCAGATGTTCTACAGAAATGGCTCGAGTGAAGCAAGAGCAATGCTGTATGATGTGCTGTATGAGGGAGCGACAGCAGATGCTACGAGCGACGACATGAGGTTCTGCACTGATGATGCAATAGGGCCTATTAGCCCATTCACTACGTGGTTAGGAGCTGGATTCGGTGGTGATGAGTGGAATGACTATTGGGATGAGAGGTATCACTTGCAAGATGTGATCGATAACTACCGAGGAAGCGTGTACATTGTATGGGGCCTACAGGATTGGAATGTTGATCCATACCATGCGTTCCCCACACATCAACTCCTAAAGGACGCGGGAATCAACGTCAGAACTATCGCTGGACAATGGGGTCACAATTACCCAGACCAACAAACTGTCCACGAGGGTCTGGAGCCTGGATACGGTGCCGAGGCGTTTCCAAATGTAACCAGAATGGACTGGGCAGTAGAGTTGTTTCCCTGGTTCGAATATTATCTCAAGGGAATAGGGGAAGAGCCAGAATCATATGTTCAGGTTCAAAGAAATGACGGGAGTTGGCATATTGAAGAAACGTGGCCAGCAGAAGACACCCAACATTTACAATTTTCAATTGCTAATTGGGATGGTGGCATGATAGGGACCGTGAATTCTCAACAATCGCTGACGATCACAAGTCAACCCATGACAGATGACATACATATCTCAGGATTACCTACATTGCATATTGATGCGAGGACAAATCTATGCAATGGGGGGCAGTTGTTCGTAACCATGTATGATGGCACTAATGGTCTGAGATTAGGGCATGCAACAATGGATGTCAGATACAGGGATGGGGGTTATGAGGCCCTACCTACGTCCCCTATGACGAATTATAGAATGCTGATGGAATTCAACCCGATGGATGTGATAGTTCCGAAGGGGCATACGATTCAATTGGTAGTTTCAGAAACAGGAGAGGATTACCTTCCATCTCCTTGTGCATCTTCAGGAATGACAATATTCGCAGGATACCAGATTCTCACCTTACCAACTCTAGATAGGCCTGCAGACCATCAAAACTGGTTCAATGTTCCAGTTTGGTGGGACGAGTGATCTCATAGCTGTAAAATTAGGCTTGCACTCGTTCCTCGAAAATTCCGTTCACTTTCTCAGAAATCAGTAACTCGAAACTACTCACCGACTTACCGCATTCCTCAAGCTCTTCTGAATTCAGGACCAGTTGCAGCTTTCCTCCAAAGTCACCGACGACGCATGGAGTTATGCCTTTTGTGAACTTGCCTAATGCAGCATCTTGCTCGTTGATATGTAGAAGCTCAATGGGTATCTGTAGCCTGCCCTCTAGCTCTTTCCATTCTTTCTTTTTCGAAATTCCACGATGGGTGATGTCACACAGTGCACAGTGCACGGTCCCCCTGATCTTCCCCCATACATAGGAAAGCTCTCCCAATATACCACCATCTGCATTGTAAACACCGAATATCTGTACCATGCGGCTTCCTGTGCTAACTCACATATCAACGACTGTTTACTCCATAAACCCAACCTTGGACCGTGCTTAGTGGCGGACCGTGCAGGATTCGAACCCACGTCTCCGGCTCCGAAGGCCGGAAGGATATCCAGACTACCCTAACGGTCCACGAGACAAGCCAGCCCGGTCGGACAGTATTCAATCCGCCGGATGACAAGTCACTACCAGTCTGGATAAGCTTCTGTGGACCCTAACGGGACAGTTGACAATGACCTTCCACCCTGTTTCATGGATTCTCGTCTTCAGATGCCCCCACTTGGCCCCCATAACTTCCAATTCTTCAGAGATAGGCCCCTCCACGGATTCTGGGCTACATGGTAGCATGGTACATACTGATCCATCGGGACACATTTCCCTAGCTGATGACAAGGTACTGATGAATAGTTCTAGTCCGTCTTCTGAAGCCCAAGCGTTCCTGCCGTAAGGCGGATCGAAGACGAATGAGCATCCTGATACCGAACCCCACTCTTGATGTATCTTTTCCGCTGATAGTTTCCTAACAGAGAAATCTCCAGATCCTTTTGCCCATTCAAGATTGAGTCTGGTCCCCTCAACCATTCTAGAATCCAGATCACTAGCCAGCACCTTGATTCCCGTCATCGAAGACTCGATCGCTATCCCTCCTGTGCCACAGAAGGGATCTACCACCGCGGATGGTGTTTCTCCGCGATATGAGAGGGAGACCATTAGTCTGGCTAGTCTGGGATCCAAGGTTACAGGCTTGAAGAATGGCCTCTCTGTGGGGGACTTTCCGATGTAGGATCCATTCGATAGACCGTCTCTGACACCCCATAAGACCAATTCTCCTGCTTCTTCATCGTCCCAGTGACTGGATGTATCCTCTGGGCCTGCTAGGATTACAAATATCTCGAATTCGGGCCTTTCCAGGTCTACCTTTCTGGTTCCATCGTTGATTATTGCCCCTGTCCTCTCCTCTATCTCTCTGCGAGAGATACTGCCTACTCCCTGTCCAAGCCTCCTAGCCCTTATTGCGAATGTTCCTTCCTGGATGTTGGAGTCGGCCCATTCACCAATTTCAGATACGATTGCGTCTATGGTGATTCCTTGCCCTATCATGGTACAAAACGAGTTGAGGCTAGAATCGATAAGGGAAGCTCTGGATATCCTCTCCAGAACTGAATCTTTGCTTTCTGCCAGAACTATGCGTGGATGGATGGTGTCCACATGCCCTAATAGGGACCTAGCCTCCTCTCTGAAAAGCTTGGGATGCCAACCGTTGCCGACTAATGCAAGTCTTCCCATACTCACGCCTCTTCGGAGTATGCGACGGGCTTCAACCCTATATGCTCCCACCACCGGCACCCATTGTACGCGAGGCGGTTTTGTGGGTTGTAATCTCAAGGATTTGGTTTCTCCAGAGCCGATTGAACTGGGTGACCTATCGGGAGAGAGGATAGCGATTGACGTTTTTCTGAACTCTTACCAGTTCATCACCTCCATGACTGGTCCTGATGGGAAGCCACTGTCCTACAATGGCAAGCCAGTGGCTCATCTGATGGGTTTCCTAGATAGAGCATCAGTGATGATTTCAGAGGGGATTGATCCAATCTTTGTGTTCGACGGAAGACCGCATGATCTGAAGCTAGATACTTTAGGAGAGAGACGGGAAAGGAAGGTCGAAGCAGTAGCCAAGTGGGAGTCGGCCATCGAGTCAGGTGATTTGGCCGCAGCCAAGAAATTAGGCCCTCAAACCGCAGAGTACACTCCGGAAATGGTTCATGAGACAAAGGAGCTGTTCGATCTAATGGGAGTTTCGTGGATGGATGCGCCCATGGAGGCTGAGGGGGCTGCGGCGGTGATGTGCGCGAGAGGAGAGGTAGCTGCGGTGGCAAGCCAAGATTGGGATACTCTGCTCTACGGCTCTCCGGTGATGGTAAGGAACCTAACTAGCCACGGAACTAGGAGGTTCGGGAGGGTTTTGAGCGCGGAGAGGATCGTGCTCTCCGACATGCTTGATAGTCACGGAATCAGTAGGGAGCAGCTAGTTGATCTAGGAATAATGGTCGGGACAGATTTCCATCCAGGAATTAAGGGGATCGGACCTAAGACAGGACTGAAGCTAATCAAGAAGCATGGAACCATGGAAGATATAGCCGAGGAGAAGGGTTTCGACCTCCCTCAGCATCTGGATTCGATAAGGTCACTCTTCATGGACCACCCAGTTGGTGATTCGCCTGTTCCAGACTCAAAGAGGGGTGTGGAGGAGGGTTTGCGATCATTTCTCCAACAAGACAGGGGATTCTCCGATAGGAGAGTAGACAGGGCAGTGGACAGGCTTGCTGCCGCTGGACGCCTTAGGTCGGCCAAACAGCCTTCCCTCTTCGACTTCTGATCAGATTATGTCGAAGTCGTTCTCTTCGTCGTCGGGGATACCGTCTCCGTCATCGTCCTCGTCGGTATAGTCGGGAATACCATCGTTATCATGATCGAACTGGCCGGTCGAATCCCATCCGTCATTCTGCTCGAACCAGTCGGAAAGACCGTCGTTGTCGTCGTCTGTATCATAGCTATCCCAGAAACCGTCGTTGTCGTGATCGTACCTGTACGTGCCGAATGCTCCGTCTAGCTCGTCGACATCGAGAATGTTGTCGTTGTCGTCATCCTCATCGTTTGCATCGTTGCTGCAGTCGTTGTCGTGATCCCTTGAGGCATCCACGTCATAGAGACCATCGCCATCCAAATCGATTAGTTGTTCCTCGACTCCATCGCCATCGCAGTCCAGCTCGTCTTCCCAGTTATCGATACCATCGTTGTCGATGTCGAAGTCGACGTTGTCGGTTATGCCGTCGTTGTCATGGTCGTAGATGTCTGTAGCTGGGTCTCCGTCTTCGACCTCTTCTCGATCATTGATGCCATCTCCGTCATCGTCTTCGTCGTCGGCATCCAGTAGGCCATCGTTGTCGTGATCTTCTGGACTTGGATCCTGAGAGTCTGGAATGCCATCATTGTCGTCATCCCAGTCTTGGTCGTCAGGGATACCATCGCCGTCGTTGTCATTACCGCCGTTCTGGTCCTGATTGTCTAGTTGCTGATTCTGCTGCTGATCTGTCTGGGATGATCCCTGTTGGGCCTGGTCATCCCCCTGAGTCTGACCTTGCTGCTGCTGGTTCTGACCATTCTGGTTGTTACCGTTCTCGTCACCACTCTCTTGGTCACCCTGTTGGCCGCTCTGCTCTCCGCCGTTCTGTTGCTGTCCCTGTCCGTTGTCCTGCTGGTTGCCCTGCTGGCCTGAGTCGCTTTCCTGGCCTTGCTGGCCGTCTTGGTCTGACTGTGATCCTTCGTCTTGGCCCTGGCCTTGCTGTCCCTGACCTCCTTGGCCCTGGCCTCCTTGTCCTTGGCCCTGTCCTTGTCCTTGGCCCTGTCCTTGTCCTTGGCCCTGTCCTTGTCCTTGGCCCTGTCCTTGTCC
>MDSZ01193939.1_pt1 | contig 10336 bp, 8 predicted proteins | sample 811201 | NCBI WGS metagenome assembly MDSZ01 (sample SAMN05326647, study PRJNA326480) | marine metagenome | isolation source: seawater | place: Indian Ocean: North | collected 2010 | reverse complement strand
ATAAAGTTATAGTCTATTATTGCTGGACTGATTTCTTGATCTAATACGGCAATTGATTCGACTTTTTTAGATATATTCTTAAATTTACTAATTGATCCACCACCACCTTTATAAAGGTAGACTCCGTTTGATGCGGTTTTATTCTCAACTAATTTATCTAATGATTTTTTATTCCCTAAATACACTCTAAGACCTTTTTTTGCTAATTCTCCAGATAATAGTAATTGGGAAACAAATTCTCGAGGTTTAATTTCAATTGGAATATATATTTCCCTTTTATATGTATGAATCATTTTATTTAAATTACGTTATGTATTTTAATAAGAAACTCTATGCGACTTAGAAAAAAATTAAAGTTAGTTTTAAAATTTAACACTTATTAAAAGGTAGTAATAAATAATATAATCTCATTCAAGATAACCAATAAAAGTATGTTCATTAATATCGTATTCAATATAAGAAAATATCTTTTCCCATTTTTTATTGAGTCTTAAATCCTTTCCTTCAAAAATTTTATTTGAGCCATCTTTTGCCTTACATCCACCATAGTCATATCTAGTTCTAGAATTAGATGAGTAAAGGTAAATATCATTAAATTTTTCTATAAAATTTACATAATCATCAAATACATTTGGGGACATTTCAGAAAAAGATGAACTATTAAAAATCATTTTTATTTCTTTACTAAAAATTTTCACTATATAGTCTTTATTTTTTAGATAATCATTAACTGATATGAAAACAATATAGTTATCTAATCCTTTTATTTCATTTTTTATGTTTTCTTTCTCGAAATATATCTTAGGTATTTTGATTAATTCATTTGAATTACATAAATAATTCATTGATATCGAGAGTGTCTCATTTAAATCAATAATAATATATTTACTCGCAATCTTATTTATTATAGAAACCTCACATAGTCCGCCATACCCAGCTCCAATTTCTAAGGTATTAATGTTTTTCTCATTTATAAATCTCTTTTGATTTATTAAAAATGCCGCATATTTTACTAAATTTGAATTAAAAGATTTACCTTCAAAATTATAATAAAAATTTTTAAATTTTTTATTGAACTTTGGAAATTTAATATTTAATTTTCTAAAAAGTTTATATTGAATTAGGAGAATTAATTTTCTTTTAATCGAATTTAGTTTTACAAAGTCTTTGATAATATTTCTTAAATGAAAATAAGGAAAATTTGAACTTAAGTAGTATTCAATATTTTTCTTAGTGGGCGGTTCACTTAGCCCTTTGAATTTCTCAATTTGATTAAGTTCTATTTTTTTATTTTGAAAGTTTATTTTTATTGCTCTTTTCCAAATATCTGATTGTTGTTCTATTTTTGAGGTCCCTAGCTTATTAATAGCAATATTGAGATTTTTCTTAGTTAATTTCATATAAGATCATTTTTTATAAAAGAATAACAAAAATTTCAACTTTTTTAACTAGTATTTTTTTGAGTAAAATTATTTGATGATTCTATTTAACTAAAAAAATGTACTTGGATATTCAATTGATCTCTTCAATATTGTAAAAAGCCAAAAAAACTAATGTAATTTAGATTATTTAAATAATTTAAAATTTATTATAAAAACTAGTTACTGTTATGTATTTTAAAATTATTTTTAATTTATCTATTTAAAACAATTCTATTTAAAAAAACTTTATTAGCTAAATTGATAAATTTTCTTCTTACATGTATGGTAAACTGTGCTTTATTAAATTAATAAAACATTGATTAATAAATTTTTTAAAAAAAATTATAAATACATAATCAGAAATTTTCGCTATGATTTCACTGAAAAGATTAGAAGAAAATTTGATAAAATATTAGTATTTACTCTGAAAAAATTTGGTTATAAAATTGCTCCTGAGAATCAACTTGTTGATTATTATCTTCATGAATATAAATCATATAAAGAATATAGAGATTTACAGATTTACCATAATAAAAGAAAAATTAATAAAGTTTTTGCCGATAGACATACCCTCACAAGAGTTGGCAATATTTTACTAAATTTATTTAATGATGAAGATCAAATAAAAGGCATATGTCATGGATCTAGGAATGGATTTGAACAAAATTTTTTAAATGATTTTTCAAAAAACATAGAAGTAATTGGGACTGATATTTCTGATACAGCCAAGGATTATGAAAACTCAATACAGTGGGATTTTCATGATGAGAATAAGGAATGGATATCAGCTAATAGTTTTGTTTATTCAAACTCATTGGATCAGTCTTGGCAGCCCAAGGTCGCATTAAAAACTTGGCTAGATCAATTAAAACCAAATGGTGTGCTTATTCTTGAATATACAGCTGCTCAAGGACCTGAAGGTGCTGATAAGGTCGATCCTTTTGGGGTTCGACCAAAGGTTTTGCCTTATATACTTACGTTATGGTTCGGAGCACAGATTTCAATAGAACATTCTGTTGATAAGAAAGATAATGGAAGAAGGTTAGATGCTTGGTTATTTGTCGTTAGAAAAAACGTTAAAGAAGTTGTTCTTTTGAATTGAAATTTACTTAAATTTATCACCATATCCATTGAAATTAAATCCATGGATTTCAAAATTTATCCCTCCGGTACTTCTTTCTTCGTTATAAAATAGACCTATATTAAAAGCTCTTCTATTCCAGGATAACTCATAATTTTTTTCCGAAAATTTATGATAATTAGAAGAATTTACATCTAAATTGTATTCGGCAGAATATTTAAGAACTAATGGTCCAATTAACTGCTGTTTTAAATCTATTTCTATTGCATGTTTATCAACTGATTGATCAAAATCAAAAGGACTCTCACCGTTAGCAATTGTTGTCTTTCCTAAGATACTTATCTCACTGTAATCAAGATATTTTTTTCTGAAATTTCCCAAAGTAATCTTTGGACCAGCTTTAAAAGTAATTAAATTTTGAAAATTCCCATCGCTATAATTATATAAATCTACCTTAGAAGATACTAATAAATCTAATCCTTTATTAATAGGCTCTGGGATAAAACTAAATTCCTTATTAATTTGGGAGCCATCTTTTGCGTTAATGATATTGTAAATATTTTCTCTATACCAAAGAAGATTAAATCTTTCTCTGCTTATTAATTTATCTTTAGTTGACTTTTTATTAGATTGATATTCTCCGTAACCTGCAGCCAACTTTGATTTCTTAGAGATTTTATTATCCCCCCAATTTTTGTTTTTTTCTATTTTTAGGCCATATGCTGTAAGAATGTCTTTCTCTCCAATAGAACCATTCCAAACAGAATCTCTATAAATACCAAAAAATGATAATTTTGTATCCTTTTCTAGGTCTTTGGTTTTGGATTTATGAAGGATTTTTGATAATTCTGTGTTGACCTTTATGATTTTCTTGAATTTTTCAAGGTCCAAAGAATTTAATGATATTTCTGAATCGAAATCTAGTCCTAAAATATTTGATTTAATATCAGCGTTAATACCAAAATAATCTGATATTTTTGAATCTTGTTTTACTTTTTCTGCTAGTACAGAATTATTTTCTTTACTAAAACTTTTTGTCTTTCCTGATAATGCTCTTTGAATATAAAATTCATTTTCTAGATTTAAAATAGTTTTTCCGAATTTTTTAGGTTCAGAATATCTTGTTAAGAATAGCCCGTCTTTATTGTCCCGGTCATATCCAATCCCCCATTTAAAATTACTCCCTCTTTTGGATTTGTAATTTCTGGGACCAATTGGCACCTTTAATTTATCTTCAAGAATTATTGAACTCCATTTAGATTTAACTGTAAAATTACCATTTTTTTCAAAACTCTTAAAGTTTGAGTTTTTAATTACTATTTGGGGTTTGTTGTAAGGATCATTTGTTAAATAAAGTACTTCAGAGGACCATATATTTTTTTTTATTTTTATTTCTTTAGATTGAAATCGCCATTTAGTCATTTGATTTATTTTTAGATTTAGATTTTGAGGTGCAGTAATATCTTCAAACTCTAAGCTGCTAGATTTATTAAGTTTTGCTTCTTTTATAGAATTATTAAACTCGCTTAAATTTTCATATTTTGAAATAAATTTATTATTTATTAAATTTAATGTATCAAAGTTAATTGTCCCATATATATCTTTTATGTAACCTTCTTTGGAGATTAAGTTATAATGGATTTTGCTTGCTTGAAAGAATTGTTCATCAGAAAAAAATTTTATTTCCCCAGTTAAAGTTATTATTTTTTTTTTCTAAATCATATACTAATTTATCTGACTTCAGTTGCATATTATTTTTACTAATTTCTACCTCACCTTCAGCAATATATTTATTTCCCTTTTGAAATTGAGAGTTTGATATAATATCAAGATTTTTTAAACTTTCATCTTCAACTTTTACTGGAATAATATTTTCAGAAATTAGATTTATAAAATTATTAAATTTTGATTGAAAATGTTCTTTTTCATTAGTTTGGGAATCTTTTAAGCTAACTAAATCATTGTAAATATTTTCATTAATTTTCTTTTTATTTATTACGTTGGCATTTATTTCTCTAACTGTGAAACTTAAAGTTAAAAAAGGTATTATAGCTAGGTATTTTTTTTTCAAATTAATAAATTTAATCATTCACATAATACATTATTTAAAGAATCTTTACACATATCGATTAGATTTCTTTTGGGGGACCAATCTAATAATTTTAAAGCTAACTTATTATCGGCAACTAAGAAAGGATGATCCCCAGCTCTCTTTTTAACAAATAAGTATGGGATTTTAATTCCTATATCTTTAAACATATTTAAGACTTCTAAAACACTTGCTCCGATTCCTCTCCCAACATTAATATTGACGCAATTTGGAGAGTTTTTTAAGATATAATTTAATGTTGCTACATGGGCCTCAGCTAAATCTGTTACGTGAATAAAGTCTCTGATGCAAGTTCCATCTTTAGTGGGCCAATTATTACCGAAAATAAAAAGATGAGATTTTTTTTTATTCAATACAAGATTTATAGCTGGAAAAAGATTTGAAAAATTTACTTTAGGATTTTCTCCTAATAAACCAGAATCATGAGCTCCAACAGGATTAAAATATCTCAAATTTGCTATTCTCCACTTTTCTGAATTACTTGTGAATAAATCTTTTAGAATTTTTTCAATTGTGAGCTTTGTTCTGCCGTAAGGAGATGATGGTTCAAGAAAATCTTCTTCTGAAAGTAATCCGAACTCTTTTGGTTTATAGACTGATGCACTACTACTGAAAATAATAGAATGACATGAGAATTTCTCCATTACTTTTAATAAACTTAAAGTACTCTCAACGTTAGCTTCCCAATATTCTAAGGGTGACTTTAATGATTCCCCTGCTGATTTTAATCCTGCAAAATGTATTACCGAAAAAATTGGTTCGCCTTCTCTTTGTTTATCTAAAAATAATTTTGAGAGTATTTTTTTGTTTCTCAAATCCCCTTTTATAAAATTTATCTTTTGTGCATAATCTATATTTTCGTTTTGCAAAATCTTTAATATTTTTTTGTAGGAACTTTCATAGCTGTTAATCAATGAATCAAAAATTACAACTTTGTATCCACTTTTTATTAAGGAAATACATGTATGACTTCCAATATATCCACATCCCCCTGTAACTAAGACGGTGCCCAATAGATGTTGATTAAATTAAACTTAAATTTAACTCATGAGTTGATAAAACGCAAAATTTTTATTTATTAATAATCAAATTAAATTAATTAATTTAAATTTAATTTTTTTAAAATTATCTTGGTTGCTTACAAAATAGGATGTATTATCAAATAGTTGGTATTTTCAGTGTGTTTCTTAATACGATTTTTAATTATGAATTTGAGATAAGCTAATTTTAAATAAATTTTAAAAAATTTTATTTTCAGTTAATAAATACTTAAATGTTAAGTGAATTAAAAAAATCTTTAAATAAAGTTCTAAATATTCCACGACAAGCAAAGACATTTGTGGCAATTTCTTTAGACTTTGCAGCATGTGTAATATCAATTTGGGCATCTTATTACTTAAGACTTGGAGATTTAGTTTATTTGTCAGAAAAAGGAATGGAGTCCCTAATTATCGCTCTAACAATTGCATTACCTATTTTCTATGTCTTTGGCCTTTATAAAGCTATTTTTAGACATTCAGGAACCTATTCTTTACTTTTAGTCTCAAGATCAATATTTGTTTACTCAATTTTTTATTTAACCTTTGTAAGTTTTATAGGTATAAGAGGTATCCCAAGAACTATAGGCATAATTCAACCTTTATTTTTATTGATTATTATGTGCTTTTGGAGGATATTAGGAAAAATTTTTTTGAGAATGATAATAAATAAGAAATTTAAAAATAAAAAAATTACTAGAGCTTTAGTTTACGGTTGTGGCCAATCAGGTCGACAATTAGTCCGAGCAATGCAAGATAGTCCAGATATTCTTATAAAAGGTTTTGTAGATGACAATAATGATAAAGAAGGTTTTTTTATCGAAGGTAAACCTATATATTCTCCAAATAAGTTACAAAAAATTATTAAAAAAAATAATATTAACCTTATATTACTTGCGTTACCTTCTGTTGATAAAAAGGAGAGAAAAAAAATTATCCTTAATTTGATTAAGTATAAAATAGCTGTTCGATCAATACCTGAAATTGCTGATCTAGCTAAAGGAAAAAGATTTACTGATTTTGTTGATATAGAGATCGATGATTTATTAGGTCGAACACAAGTAGAACCATTCAAAGAATTAATGAAAAAAAATATTTATAAAAAGAATATTTTAGTTACTGGTGCAGGAGGATCAATTGGGAGCGAATTGTGTAGGCAAATTATAAAATTACAACCCGAAAAGCTTTTGCTAATAGAAATAAGTGAATTCGCACTTTATTCGATTCATTCTGAGATTGAGCAATTAAAAATTAAAAATATAGAGGTCATTCCTCTACTTGGATCAGTACAAGATGTTGAAAGAATGGAAAAAATTATCTCTATATGGAGGCCTGCTACTATTTACCATACAGCAGCTTATAAACATGTTCCTATTGTGGAATATAATTTACTTGAAGGATTAAAGAATAATGTATTTGGCACATTTGAGCTTGCTAATCTTGCACTAAAAAATAAGGTCTCAAATTTTGTATTTGTTTCTACTGATAAAGCTGTTAGACCAACCAACTCTATGGGAGCTACAAAAAGATTAGCTGAACTTTGTTTACAGGCTTTTAATAATAAAATTAATAAAGATTCTGAAAATTTTTTAAAAACAAAATTTTCTATAGTTCGTTTTGGGAATGTTTTGCAATCTTCAGGTTCAGTAATACCCAAGTTTAGAGATCAAATTAGGAAAGGCGGGCCAGTTACTTTGACTCATAAAGAGATTACAAGATACTTTATGACCATTACCGAAGCTGCTCAGTTAGTTATTCAAGCAGGAGCTCTTTCTAAGGGAGGGGATGTGTTTGTCTTAGATATGGGAGATCCAATTAAAATATATGACTTAGCGGTGAAAATGATTGAATTATCAGGCTTAACATTGAAAAGTTCATCAAGTGACCATGGAAATATTGAAATTGTAATTACAGGTTTGAGACCAGGAGAGAAACTTTTTGAAGAACTTCTGATATCTGAAAATCCTGCTAAAACAGAACATCCAAAGATATTTAGATCTAAAGAGCCTTTTATAAATTTAGAGGAATTAATTCAAGAAATCAATTCTCTTCAAAGTCTTATGAAAAAAAATGATTTTGAAGAAATTAGAGCAAAATTAAAGAAAATAGTTATCGATTATTCTCCAAATAGCGGAATAATTGATCATACTTTTTTAAAAGACTGATATTTAAACAGCTTTTTAAACTATATTATTATCAATTATTGACAAAAAAATTTTGAGAAAAACTTTTATAATAAGATTTTACGATTTAACAATTTCAATACTGATTGCAGTAATTTTTAGTCCAATAATATTAATTATTTTTTTTATTTGCTCATTTGATTCTGGAAGTCCTTTGTTTATACAAAAAAGGATAGGGAAAAATAAAAAACCTTTTAACCTTATTAAATTTAGAACTATGAAAGTCAATACTCCCTCAGTAGCTACACATTTAGTTAATACCCAATTAATAACAAGATTTGGACGAATAATTAGATTCCTTAAACTTGATGAATTTCCTCAAATTATTAATGTAATCAGAGGTGAAATGAGTTTGGTAGGTCCACGCCCTTGCCTTTCTAATCAATTAGACTTAATTAAGTATAGAGATGATTTGAATATTTTTTCTGTAAGACCTGGGTTGACGGGGTTAGCACAAATTAAAGGTGTTGATATGTCCAATCCAAAAAAATTGGCAAAAATTGATAGAGAAATGATTACTAGTTTCAATCAAATCAACTACTTTAAATATTTACTTTTTACTTTTTTTGGAAAAGGTATTGGGGATAATTTGAAAATTAATATGAGAAAGAAATAAAATTAATTTTATAAATAATTTTTTATTTCTCTTTTGCTAATACTTCTAAGACCTGCAATTAATATCCATGTTAGAGCACTAATTCTAATATCAAAATAGACAATATCGACAACATTAGAGAATAAAATAACAATACATGAGGCGAACCATGCCCTATCAAAATAATTTTCTTTATAAAAACTGATTAATTTCATATTTGATTCTAGAAATATAAATCTAAAACTTTTAATAAGGATAAAAATTACTAATGTTGATAATATTAAAGATGTAATAATCCCATATTGTATTGATATTTCGAGAGGAATACTATGAGAATGACCTAAATATAGTTCGTTTTCTTTATTCCAAAGGGATGAAAAACTGTTCCCACCCCAGCCAAAAAAAGGTTTTTGTGAAATATATTTAATAGCATTTTCCCAAATTAATATTCTTGGGTCATTAAATATTCCCATAAAACTAATTTTTCTTAATAGATTTTCTGGAATCAGAGTCAAATCTAAAAAAATCTTACCAACAAAGTTAAAAAACAATATTGAACCAAATAATAAAAAACCAAAGGAAAATATTCTTGATTTTAAAGGAATTAAAAAGATAAGTGTTCCTAAAATTAAACCTATTAAACCATTTCTAGAGGATGTGAAAATTATGGCAATAATTACCAAAATAATAAGAAATAAATTAATGATTTTTTTAAAGTCGAAAATTCTATTTTTACAAAAACTTGCACACAAAAAAGGAAAAGTAGTGGCTAAGGCACAAGCTGCATAATTGGCATTATTAAAAAGGCTTGTCATGCCGGTTGTGTTTTCTCTTTGATACCAAACTATAAGTCCGTGGAAAAAATCTAGAGGACCATACCAGCTAAATAAATATTGACCAAAGCCACTTATAAGAATTGGTATTGAGCCAAATATTAAACATAATCCGAAATTGAGCCTACTTTTTTGCGTTTTAAGATAATTTTGAAATCCTACAAAAGAAAAAAAGAGTGGAATCCAGTTTACTAATCCAATTAATGGATGAGTATTTAATTTTGTACTGTAATCAAGATATTCATCTTGAGAGTTAAACTGATATGCGAGGCAAATAGTAATCATTAAGATACTTACTATGACTAAAAAAATATTTATTTTGTCCTTATAAAATTCCTTCTCAAAAAAAAATACACTAAAAAAAAGAGATATTATTAAGAAAAATGAGCCTATAGCTGGTGCTGAAAATAAAAAGAAAATGCCAATATTAAAGCTTAAATACCCAAATTTTTGCTGATTTAGTTGATAACAATTCTCAAAAATCTGCATAAATTTACTATTGTAAATTTTTTTATTATGTCTTAATTCTATTTAGTGATTTTATTTTTGTAAATTTCTAAAAGTAAAAATTTAAGTATTTAAAAACTCTGTTTATGGAAAATTTTTAATCAATTTAAATTCTGTCCATTTACTCTTCAAGATATTTAACACCCGACTAAATATTAAAACTTTTTCAAGTAAGATTATTATTAGTTAAATGAAAAAAAAATTTCTATCAAAATAAAAAAAATTTGTTGTATCGGGGCGGGCTATGTTGGAGGTCCTACCATGGCGGTCTTGGCTGATAGATGTAAGGATATAAAGGTTACTCTTGTAGATATAGATCAAGAGAGAATAAATGCATGGAATGATGAAGATCTTCAAAAATTGCCTGTATATGAACCTGGTTTAAAAGAAATAATTAAAAGAAATCGCTATAAAAATCTTTTTTTCTCTTGTGATATAGCTAAAACTATCAAAGAAGCAGATATGGTTTTTATTTCTGTAAATACTCCTACTAAAATAAGTGGTTTTGGTGCTGGTTATGCAAGTGATCTTAAATGGGTAGAATCTAGTGCTAGACAGGTAGCTGATTT
>MDSZ01078403.1_pt1 | contig 10336 bp, 7 predicted proteins | sample 811201 | NCBI WGS metagenome assembly MDSZ01 (sample SAMN05326647, study PRJNA326480) | marine metagenome | isolation source: seawater | place: Indian Ocean: North | collected 2010 | reverse complement strand
ATCCTCGGACGTGCACCGTCCCATTGGAAGGGGGCAGCTCGGAGGGCTGCAACGTCTTTTCAGCAGGGGTCAGCCACTCCAACGAATCTGACTTCGCCCAAGGCTCACTCAAGCGCCACGAGGCCCAGCCCCACTCGTCCCGAACCGCCTCAGACATGTAAGGGGTGGAAGGAGCTGGCGTGGCCCCAGACCAAAGCACCCACGATGCGGTGTCCGTCGACGACGCCTGTCGTTCCAAGAGCGCGACGTCCTCCCCAGGTTCCCAAGCGTAATTGCGGTTCTCGTCTCGCAACGCGAGCACGTGAAACGACGCGCTGGGCAAAAACGAGACGTCGAACCTCCCATCTTCCAGGGTGGTGGCGACGTACGATGGGGTGGCCCCTGCCAGCACACTGTCCATAGACCAGGACCCCGGAAACAGCATCACCCTCATCTCAGACTGGGCGTCTCCTGTCAGGGCGTCCAACACCCGGCCTCGAATGGAAAGCGTGTCCAACACCGAACCCGTGGAGAAGGCATGCCGCAGATTGGTGGCCGCATTTCCTTCGTTCACATCTGCAACCGCGTCGCCAAATTGAAACACGTACGTCGTTTGGGCACGCAACGCCTCGTCCCAACTCACCCACACTTCCCGGCCACGGACCTCCAACTCCACCGCGCCATCGAGAGGTGGGCTCACCAACAATTGGGACCTCCAGTTGGACGCCTTCACGTACTCGTCAAACTCCAAGACCATGCGTCGGTCGTTGACTTCAGTGGCCCCCAATGCGGGAAAAGCTGAAACGAGTTCCGGGGGTGTCTCGTCTTTGGGGCCGCCGGACGGCGAACCGACCTGGGCGCATGAGGCCAACACAATACATGCCAGCATCCACCCCCATGTGCCCGTCCACTTCATGACCAGGACCACGTTGGCCAAGCGCGTTCCAACAAAGCCCTCAACGCCTCCAAACCTTCCACTTCTTCCTGAGAAAAATCGTCGGCCAAAGCGCTGTCGATGTCCAACACCGCCACCACCACGCCGTTGGACCCGCAAATGGGCAGCACCACTTCACTCAAGCTCGCGCTGCTGCACACCACGTGACCAGGAAATTCATGCACATCGGGCACCACTTGAGTGGCGTTGGTTTCCCAGGCCGCCGCGCACACCCCTTTTCCCCGGTGCAAGCGGGTGCAGGCCACAGGGCCTTGGAACGGCCCCAGCACCAAGTTGTCTGCGGCTTGGTCGACGAGGTAAAACCCCACCCAATGCCACCCTGTGGCGGACCACAGTGCCGAAGCCACGTTGGCCAAATTGGCAATGCCCGACGGTTCGCCCGTCAACAGCCCCTCCAGGGCAGGCAACAACTGATGCAACCGGGCTGCACGGGGCAGGGAAGGGTCAATGGGGAGGTCTTGCGCCACGCGTCAAAAGTACGACCTGCGTCAAGCCATGGCCAACCACACGCCGCCAATGCATGTGTGGCCTTCAGCCTCCAGCGCCTGGGCGCAGGTTCGGTACGTCGCACCCGTGGTCAACACATCGTCGACCACCACCACCCTCCTCGCATTCGGGGTGGGCATGCCCACGTAGCAAGCTTCCAACACACGCATGCGCTCCACCCGCGAGGACCCCGTCAGCGAGCGTCGGTGGGCTGCCCTGACCAACAAGGAAGGCTCCACCGCAAGCTCCCAGTTCCAAGCCAAGCCACGCGCCAGCGATTCCGACGGGTTGAACCCTCTTCGAAGTCGCCGGCGCCAATGGGAGGGCACAGGCACGAGCACCGTGTCTGGAGGTGGAGATGGCCAAGCTGCGGACATCCAGCGCCCAAGCCGCAGTGCCGGATCGATCAGGCCGCCGTACTTCATCCGATGCAGGACTTGGGACGTTCCCCGCTCGGCGCACAGGCGAAACCCAAGCGCCCACGGCAGCGCCCCGGCGCGCATTTGTCCAAGCGCCTGGCTGCCCGCACCTGGCGGCAACACCGGCCACGCCAAACGGCATCCTGGGCACGTCCCCGCCACTTCGTTCGCCAGCAACATGATGCCGCACCCCCAACACCGACCCAAGCCCAACCATGCACGCCACATGAACCCAAGTTGCGTGTCTGCCGCGAAGGTTGCAGCGGTGAATTCACGCACGTCGGTGCCGCACTTGCCTGCGTGACGAACGTACCTTCCAGATGTGAAATTTGGGAAACTCGACGCCGCCCCGGAAAGCATGGACTGGACACTTCCTGCAAGTGCACCAGGCTTCAGCATGGCCGATGCGAGTTCATCCACCAAGCGCTCCTCCGCCGAAGTGCGGGTGGGCGGCACCATGTGGACCATCCGACCCTGGCGCGGAACGGTGTACCCTGCGAAAGACCCGCAACGGACCTGGCCGGCACACTACGGGCGACAGTTTGGCACCCTGGAATTCAACGCCACACACTACCGCATCCACCCCGCAGATCGCATGGCTGAATGGGCGAGCGCGATGCCCGAGGGGTTCCGGTTTTGTCCCAAATTTCCTCAAATCATCACCCACTTCCGGCGCTTCAACGGATGCGAAGGCCCCACCGACGATTTCATTGAAGGGATGCTGGCCCTGGGGGACAACCTTGGGCCCGCCTTCATCCAATTGCCGCCCCATTTTGCACCCCACCACGCAGAGGCCATGAAAACGTACCTGGCCAAATGGCCGCGTGAACTGAAGGTGGCCGTGGAGTTCCGGCATCCAGGGTGGTTTGAAGGTGGCCATGAGGCCGAAGCGGTTTGGGGGCTCATGAAAGACTTGGGCATGGGGGCCGTCATCAGCGACACCGCGGGCCGGCGCGACGCCTTGCACATGCGCGTCACGGCGCCGTTTGTGTTGGTCCGGTTCGGGGGGTACGAAGGCCACGCCTCGGACGAGGCACGCCTGGACGCGTGGGCGCAGCGCATTGCTTCCTGGCAATACGAAGGGTTGGAAGAATTCCACCTCCTGGTCCACCAGCCGGACAGCCTGCACACCCCGGAAACGAGTCGGCAATTCGCCCGCCTGGTGCATGCGCGCGCGGGGTTGAAGGTGAAAGCCCCGGTCGACGTGGGCGGAGGCTCGGACGGCGCCAACTTGTTCAGTGGATTCTGACCCCAGGATTTCAGCTCCAGAACATGGCGTAGAGCGCCACCAAGACGAGCAAGACGGCAAAGGCCCCGACGTTGTACAATCCTTCGGTGCGGAAGGTGTCGCGCGACAACTCAATCGCTTTGGGGTCGTGGGTGCCGCGGCCGCCACGGGCACTCACCAAGGCGATGATGCCCATGGTGATCAAGGACGTCAGGCCCATTTGGTCCAAGAAGGGCAGGTCCAAAAAGAAAGGGCTCTCCGACCATCCCTTGGGGGCCACCTTGAAATACATGGCCACTGGAATGCTCAGAAGCGCACCCCAAATGGCCCCTCGGTTTGTGGCTTTTTTCCAAAAAAGGCCCATCAGAAAAACCGCCAAGATGCCCGGGCTCACGACCCCCGTGTATTCTTGGATGAATTGAAAGGCCTGGTCGATTCCCCCGAGGAGGGGCGCCATCAATGCCGCCAACGCCAGCGCGGCCGCCGCCGACAGCCGCCCCACGTTCACGGTGGTCCGGTCGTCCGCATCTGGACGGATGTGCTGCCTGTAAATGTCCATGGTGAAAATGGTGGACGTGGAGTTCAGCATGGACGCCAACGACGACACGATGGCGGCCGTCAATGCCGCAAACGCGAGGCCTTTGAGGCCTGTTGGCAAGAATTGGAGCAACCACGGATACGCCTTGTCCGCCTCGGAAAGGGAGGGCATGTTCTGGGTGGCGCCTTCGCCCAGCCCCGACATCACAGCAGGGTCGTTCACCATCACAAAGGCGGCGATGCCCGGAAGCACCACCACAAGCGGCAAGATCAACTTGAGGCCGGCTGCAAAGAGGATGCCGCGTTGGGCCTCTTTCAGCGATTTGGCGGCGAGCGTGCGCTGGATGATGTATTGGTTGAAGCCCCAGTAATACAGGTTGGCCACCCACATGCCGCCAACCAGCACCCCGATGCCTGGGAGGTTGTTGTATTGGGGATGGCCGCGTTCGAGGATCATCACAAAGCGCTCTGGCGCGGCGTCCATCAGAGCTTGCATGCCCGCCCACATGCCGGCTCCGCCTGACACGGTGTCCAACGCCAAATACGACGTGACCAACCCTCCCATCACGAGAAAGACCACCTGGATGACGTCGGTCCAGGACACCGCACTCAACCCGCCGTACAAGCTGTAAGCCGCCGCAAACAAAGCGAGCCCCAAGACCCCGTAGGCCATGGGGACACCCATGATGGTCTCCAGAGCCAACGACCCCAAATACAAGACCGAGGCGAGGTTCACGAACACGTACAAGCCAATCCAAAAGACGGCCAGGATGGTTTTGAGCTGGGGGCTGTACCTCTTCTCCACAAATTCTGGAATCGTGTACAAGCCCTTCTCGATGAAAATGGGCAGCAAGAATTTTCCCACGACAAGCAGCGTCAACGCCGCCATCCACTCGTACGACGCGATGGCCAACCCCAACGTGAACCCACTTCCGGACATGCCGATGAATTGCTCGGCGCTGATGTTGGCTGCAATCAAACTGGCGCCAATGGCCCACCATGGCAAGCTCTTGCTCGCCAAGAAGTAGTCTTCGGCGCTTTTTTCTTGGCCGTCTTTGGACCTGGACACCCAAAGGCCCACGCCCAAAATCAGCAAGGCGTAAGCCGCGAAAATGACGCTGTCGAGCGTCGAGAAAGTCGTGTTCATGAGAAAGTGAGGTGGTGTTTGCCGGTTAAGCTAAGCCACACGAGAACACCTTGATGTACTTTGGGCACATGGCATCTTCTGTGCGCATTCTGAACGAACACCCAGGCATGGCCGGCCAACTCTTGTTGGACCTTCGAGATGCGTCCACCCACCAGGACAAGGCCGCCTTCCGGTGGAACATGCAGCGCTTGGGCCGAGAATTGGGCAGCGCCTTGGCGCACACCTGGGAGATGGCCGAGGCGACATGCCAAACCCCACTCGGCGAAGCCACTGAACACGTCCCCGCAGCGCAGCCCGTGCTGGCCTGCATCCTTCGGGCCGCCATGCCACTTCACCAGGGGATGCTGGACGTGTGGGACAAGGCGGATTCGGCGTTTGTGTCGGCCTACCGGAAGCACCACGATCGGGGGTTCGACATTCAAGTCGAATACCTCGGGGCGCCAAGCGTGGCTGGCCGACAATTGGTCTTGGTCGACCCGATGTTGGCCACGGGGGCTTCTTTGCAAGCTGCGTACGACGCCCTGTGCGAGCACGGCGCACCGGACCGACTTCATGTGGTCAGCGCCCTCGCCAGCCTAGATGGGTTGCGCAACGCCCAGGCCTGGCTTCCGGAAGGGACCACCTTTCTCTTGGGTGGCGTAGACCCCACCTTGGACGAGCGCGGGTACATCGTGCCTGGGTTGGGGGACGCCGGCGACTTGGCCTTTGGGCCCAAAACACGCAGCTGACCGCCCTGAGGCTCAGACCATCTGGAACTGGTGAAAGTGATGCGTCGTGTGGTGGCGCACCAACGCCTTGGCGTCCTCCGCCTTCATCGCCCCGTACATGGCGTGCTGCACAACGGCGTCCAAAGCCTCGACGTCTGCCAGCGCCTTCAAAAACCGGGCGACCTCCGCGTCGAAGTCCAACTCCGCCCCCGGTCGGGCCTTGATGGCCGGCATGGTGCCCAAGTTGCGCGGGGTGGCGCCAATTGGCTTGGTGAGAAACGACCTCAAAAACAGCGGTCCGATGAGCCGCGAAAGCAGACGGGCCCACCCTGGAACAGCAATTCGGCCGAGGTACAAGTCCATGAACCTGGAGCAATGCCGCAACATCTGGGACGAATTCATGATGCCCCAGTTGGGGACACTCTCTTGACGAAGCGAAGACAGGGCTTCACGCAACGCCGCGAAAGAAGGGGTGTCGGAACAAACCGGCGGGAGGGTCATGAATGAGAACTTTTTCCCTCAAGAATCTTCGAGGAGCCACCCTTGACTCAACAAGGGTTCGGCCTTTTTGAACTTCAAGGTTTGCACTTCGCTGCCCTTCCGAATGGTCACCATCTCATTGCGGCCAATCTTCTTGTCAGCGCGAATGGGTGCGACGGGTTGAGGACGTGGCGGGCGTTGTTGGGGCATGCGACCTGGGGCGATGCCGCCGGGTCGAGGCATGCCACCTTGCGCGGCTGCGGCACGGGCTGCGGAACCTTGCTCGGCGGTGTTCTGAACCCCAGCCTTCTGTTCCTGCACGCGAGGCGCCGCAGAGGGACGAGGGGCTTGACGGGGTTGTTGGGCCGAAGCGCCCGTTGGGATGGTGCACTTCATCAGGAACGACGCCACTTGGGCGTTGACCTTCTGGACCATTTTTTGGAACAGCTCGTACGACTCAAACTTGTAAATGAGGAGCGGGTCCTTCTGCTCGAAGCGCGCGTGTTGCACGTTGCTCCGCAGGTCGTCCATGTCGCGCAGGTGCTCTTTCCAGTGTTGGTCAATGATGGCCAGCACCACGGCCTTCTCCAAGGTGTCGAGCACGCTCTTGCCCTCGGTCAGGACACTCTGCTCGATGTCCGCGCCCACCTGCAAGGTCTTCCGGCCGTCGGTGAACGGGACCAAGATGTTCTTGAAGTCGTTCTTCTCGTCGTCGTGCACGCGCTGGATCACGGGGTGTGCGCGCTGGGCGAGGTCCAACAACTTGGCCTGGTACAACTCCTCTGCACGCAGGTAGGTCTGGTAGGCCAACTCCTCCGGCTTCCCCGACGCAAACCCGTCAAAGTCCACCGTCGGCTCGATGCCAAAGTCGCTCAACAACGCCATGCGGAACGCTTCGTAATCCTTCTCAGGGTGCGTCGCCAGCACGTGGGCTTCGATGAGCTCGTAGAACATGTTGGCGATGTCGGTGCGGATGCGGTCCCCGTGCAGGGCGTTGCGGCGGCGCTTGTAGATGACCTCGCGCTGGGCGTTCATCACGTCGTCGTATTCCAAGAGGCGCTTCCGGATGCCGAAGTTGTTCTCCTCCACCTTCTTTTGGGCCCGCTCAATGCTCTTGGTGATCATGCCGGCTTGGATGACCTCCCCTTCCTTGTGGCCCATCCGGTCCATCATCTTGCTCACGCGTTCCGAGCCAAACAGCCGCATCAGATCGTCCTCCAAGCTCACGTAGAATTGGCTCGACCCGGGATCTCCTTGACGGCCAGAACGGCCGCGCAATTGGCGGTCCACACGCCGGCTGTCGTGACGCTCGGTTCCGATGATCGCCAGTCCACCGGCGTCCTTGACCTCCTTGGAGAGCTTGATGTCCGTGCCACGGCCCGCCATGTTGGTGGCGATCGTCACCGTGCCAGGCTTGCCGGCTTCCGACACCACCTCCGCCTCGCGCTGGTGCATCTTGGCGTTGAGCACCTGGTGCTTGATGCTGCGCATGCCGAGCATCTTCGAGAGCAGTTCGCTGATTTCGACCGTGGTCGTGCCGACCAGCACCGGACGTCCTTGCTTGCTCAACTCCACCACGTCGTCGATGACGGCGTTCAGCTTCTCGCGCTTCGTCTTGTAAACCAAATCGTCCCGGTCTTTCCGCGCAATGGGACGGTTGGTCGGAATGACCATCACGTCCAATTCGTAGATGTCCCAAAACTCGCCGGCTTCTGTCTCGGCCGTGCCGGTCATGCCCGCGAGCTTGTGGTACATCCGGAAGTAGTTCTGGAGGGTGACCGTCGCGTACGTCTGCGTGGCCGCTTCCACCTTGACGCCTTCTTTGGCCTCAATGGCTTGGTGCAACCCATCGCTGTAGCGTCGGCCTTCCATGATCCGGCCGGTTTGCTCGTCGACGATCTTCACCTTGTTGTCCATGACCACGTACTCGATGTCCTTCTCGAACAAGGTGTACGCCTTCAGGAGCTGGTTCATGCTGTGAATCCGGGCGCTCTTGACGCCGTAATCCTGCATGAGTTGTTGCTTCTTCTCGAGCTTCTCTTCCTCCCCGGATTCGCTGTTGTCGATGCCGACCAATTCTGTGGCCAAATCCGGCATGGTGAAGAAGTGCTCGTCTTCCATGTTTCGGACGAGGTATTCGATGCCTTTCTCGGTGAGCTCGATTTGGTTTTGCTTCTCGTCGATCACGAAGAAGAGCTCGGCGTCGGCCTTGTGCATCTCGCGCTGGTTGTCCGCGAGGTAGTACCCCTCCGTTTTGAGGAGTTGCTGGCGCATGCCGTCTTGGCTCAAAAATTTGATGAGCGGCTTGCTCTTGGGCAGGGCACGGTAGGCACGGTACAACGCCAACCCTCCGGCCTCGACGTCCTCCTTCGAGGCGCCGGCCACCAACAATTTCTTCGCGTCGGACAAGAACCCTTGGGCGGCCTGCTGCTGCACCTTGACGATGCTGACCACTTTGGGCTTGAGCTGGTCAAATTCATGCTCGTCGCCCTTGGGCGTCGGCCCACTGATGATCAAAGGCGTCCGGGCTTCGTCGATCAACACCGAGTCCACCTCGTCGACAATCGCGAAGTGATGCTTGCGCTGCACGAGCTGTTCAGGCCGCATGGCCATGTTGTCCCGCAAGTAATCGAAGCCAAACTCGTTGTTGGTGCCGAACGTCACGTCGCACTTGTAGGCCTTGCGACGCGCCTCGCTGTTGGGCTGGTGCTTGTCGATGCAGTCCACCGTCAGTCCGTGGAATTCATACAACGGCCCCATCCACTCCGCGTCGCGTCGGGCGAGGTAATCGTTGACGGTGACCACGTGCACGCCACGGCCGGCCAGGGCGTTGAGGAACACAGGCAGCGTCGCCACCAACGTCTTTCCCTCCCCCGTTTGCATTTCCGCCACCTTGCCGCGGTGAAGCGCCACACCACCAATCAACTGAACGTCGTAGTGGACCATGTCCCACGTCACCTCCGACCCGGCAGCTGTCCAGGATTTGGCCCAGAAGGCCTTGTCGCCTTCGACCCGCACCAAATCGCGTGACGCGGCAATCTCGCGGTCCAATTCGGTCGCGGTCACCTCCACGTCGCCCTCCGCCGAGAACCGACGTGCGGTCTCCTTCACCAAAGCAAACGCCTCGGGCATCACCTCCTCCAGGACCTCTTCCAACCCTTCATTGACTTGAAGTTCGAGGGCGTCGATTTGCTCGAAGAGGGCCTCCTTTTGGTCCAGCTGAGAAAGGGGGAGCTCCGCGGCTTGGGCATGCAATTGGTCGATTTGGTCCAATTCGGATGCCACGTGTTTCCGGATGCGTTCACGCAAGTCGGAGGAACGGCTCCGCAGGTCATCTGCGGACAAATTCCCCAACGATTTTTCCGCCTCTTTCACCCGGTCCACAACGGGCTGAACCTCTTTGATGTCGTTGGCCGATTTGTCCCCGACAAAGGCCTTGAAAAGCTTTGCAAGCATGACACAAAAGTACAACGTGAACCACCCGGGGGTTGGCCAAAATTCGTTGCACAAAAAACCATGCCAAAAAAACACCACTCCCTCACCTTTTCAAGGTATTTTCCATCACGCCCTCAACTCCTTGACAATTGATTGTCAGTTGCTTTACGGATGAGACAAGGGGCGATTGTTAAGAACTCAGAGCGATTGTGAACTATTCCATTTGCCCGCGAATGGAGTTGCGAAGTTTCTTTGACGGGCTGCTGAGAGGCAATCCAAATTGTCACTCGACCGCACCTCTAAACCTAGACAGTCAAACCTCAATTTGCCTGCGAACTCAACCCTCGCAGTCAGCCCCACCCTCCCCTGAACATTTGGACAGGGAACCTTCAGAAAACCCACGACCATGGACAACATCGACAACCACAACGAAGAAGTCATCGACAACAAGCAAACCGCCATCGAGGAGGTGCTGCCCGAAAACACTGCGGTCGTGGAACCCATTTTGGAGGACAACCCCAACCGCTTTGTTCTGTTCCCCATCGAGCACAACGACATCTGGAACTTCTACAAGAAGTCCGAGGCGAGCTTCTGGACCGCGGAAGAAATTGACCTCGCTGCCGACATCGTGGACTGGAACGACAAGCTCAACGACGACGAGCGTTACTTCGTCAAGCACATCCTCGCCTTCTTTGCCGCGTCAGACGGCATCGTGAACGAGAACCTGGCGGAGAACTTTGTGGCCGAGGTGCAATACACCGAAGCGAAGTTTTTCTACGGCTTCCAAATCATGATGGAGAACATCCACAGCGAGACTTACTCGTTGTTGATCGACACTTATATCAAGGACAAGGCCGAGAAGGACAAGCTGTTCAACGCCATCGAGACCCTCGACTGCGTCAAGGAGAAGGCCAACTGGGCACTCGAGTGGATTGAGAACGGCAGCTTCGCCGAGCGCATCGT
>MDSZ01265035.1_pt1 | contig 10337 bp, 13 predicted proteins | sample 811201 | NCBI WGS metagenome assembly MDSZ01 (sample SAMN05326647, study PRJNA326480) | marine metagenome | isolation source: seawater | place: Indian Ocean: North | collected 2010 | reverse complement strand
TGTTGGTGAGTTTAAAGACAAGTACACAGCAGCAATGACAGGGATGGATGAAGAGTTTTTAGCAAAAACTCGCGACCCTGCTTTTCTGGACGACTTGCTTGAATACGATAATTTTGAAAAAGCTTTAAACACCTCCAGCAGAGAGAACATTGGCACGTTGTTTAATGCTGTAGCCGGGTCAACAAAAGAAGTTGTTGAGAAGAAAAAAGAAGCCTTTGCTCCTTTTATCAAACCTACCAATGAGGCAAACACTGCGAATGCCGCTCTAAACGCCATTCAAAACTACATTGACAATGTAGCCGCAGCGCGAGCAAAGCTTGGAGACGAGACTTCGCAACGAATTGCTACCGACCTTATAGAAGAAGCAGAGGGTGTCCGAAAAGCCATAACAAGATCAATTCAAGAGCGACTTAAAAAAGCAGGGCTAGGTGACTTTAACGTTTCAATTATAAACAACCCCGGCCAGCCTGATCACAATACGCTTGATATATTTAGAATAGAAAAACGAAAAGCTCGCTCTGCAAAAGCCATGGGGATTGTTGACCAGCCTCAAAAAGTTTCTTACAAAATTTTGAGCAAAATCGACAGCGACCCCGAAACAGCTCGAATGATTTTTCATGCTGTTGATGGATTAAAAATGGGGCAAAGTCGATTAGGCAAAAGCTTTGCTGGTTATGACGGGCTTCGTAAATTTCTTGAAAACACCGACAACTTTGGCAAAGCTGGCGAAATGCAAGCAGGCTTAAATTCAATTTGGCACCAGCTAATAGAGACGCAGGATGACTTTATTGGTCATTTTATGAAACGAGAGAAGGGCAGCGGAGACATTGTTGCGGCCCCAAGAAAAATTGAGTCGTTCCTTAAAAACATCCGGCGCTCTGAAAAAGGCGAGTATGACCGGGCACGTATATTTAACAAATACACAGAGTCGTTTAACCAGTATTTAAAAGTCGCAAAAAGTCTTGGCATTGAAATGGATGAAGCCGTCCCTGGCATTGTTAAGGGCGCAGAAGACTTACAAGAAAAATGGATTAACTTTCAATACTTGCAGCAGGCAAAAAAGGACATCGATAACTTAACTCGTAACCCGGGGCTAGTGTCCGAGACTCTTGCAACGGTTGGCGGCTTTGCTTTCGGTGGCCTTCCCGGTGCGCTTGCTGCTAGATACATTCGAAACATTGCAACACCAGGCGACGCAGTACGTCGTCGAGTTACAGCGCACGGAATTAAATCGCGTGTAAGTAAAATGGTTGACACGTGGGCAGAGAAGTCAACCAGTCGGTTAATGCGTAACATTGCTACACCAGCCGTGGGCAAACCTGCTGACTTCTTGACCGGCTCCAAGCGGGTGTCTTTACTTGGTCTTATTGGCGCAAAAGCAACAGGCAACGAAGAAGAAGACACGATGAAGGAAATTGAGGCCCTTGCTACAATATCTTCGCCTGAAGTGTTAGCCCAAAAAATTCAGGAAAATACCGAGCCTTTGCGCGATGCTCCTCAGATTCAGCAAGCAATGACTGACAAGGGTATTCAAGGAACGACCTTGTTTGCAGGGGTTATTAAAGAAAACACCGAGGTTTCGTTTAATCAGATAACTGGCGAGGCGAGAGTTTCGGTATCAGACGCGGGGCTTGCAAAAATTGCTCGTGCTAAAAACGCTATTTTCGGGCGGTCTTGTGAGCAGCTTGCCCTAGAGTTTTCGCAGGGTGCTTTGACCGCACAGACGGTAAGTTTAACGGACGCAATGTACCCTAATATGACGGCAGCATTTCGAGAAAAATGCCGAAACATGATTGTCGAAGATGCGGAAAAAACAGGCAGGCAGCCGGATTTACAGGTAGCCTCAAACTACGCTACACTTAATTATACTACAGCGGTTCCGCTTCAGGTCGGCATTGGCGTACAGGCGATGTTTAAGGTAACGGAAGGCCAGCAGCAGCAACAGCAAGGTAACCGGTCTGCTGCAAGCCTTAAAGGAACAGCAAATAGGGCGGTTACTCCGGTCACCGCTTCAATGGAAGCATAACCACTTAGGCTGAAGATATGGCCTTGAGGAGATTGATATGAGAGTCATTAAATACCGCGCAACTGTACCAAATGCGACGTTTTCTGAGACGGAAGCAATTAATCTAAAGGTACAAGAGCACCAGAAGATTACCGTATGTGCTTTGACCGCATCTACTAATGTAAAAATGGTCGCTCGTTACGTCTTTGAAGACGACGACGGGACAGAGACAGTAGGTGACATCCAAACGATAAACCTTACTCAAAACGTTTTAACGATACTTAACTTTGATATGAAGCTCGGACACCTTAGAATTGTTACCGACGATGTAACCGGAACCCCTTCGGGCGGCGCTATCCGTATCGACGCAACGACAGCAAAGTAGGAGTAAGTCATGGCAGACGCAAAAATTATCAACTACGGCCAGCAAATCAGCGCAGGCTCTACGGCTATCCCAGATAACGTTGAGGTTGCTCTCGACATAGAGACCACGGCGGGTGAAGACTGGATTCTTATCGACACAGAAAATGGTGCCGAGAACATGGTTTTGGCGGGTGGAAATTATCCTGTCATGATTGGATCGGACCAACGTGGGCCTCGTATGCGTGACGGGCATGGTAGCGCATCATCAGTGAACCACCCGGTCTACACTTTTCGAGGTGACACTGATACAGGCATGACTCACTTAGGCACAAGCAACGATGATTGCTTGGCATTGGTGGCCGGTGGTCAAGAAGGTATCAGAATCACGGAGGCGGGTGATGCGATATCGGCGGTTGCTATTAACGGTGTAACTACTGTTAAAAGTGGAGCCTCTGGGGCAGCCGTTGACATTCTGCAAGTTCAAAACTCAAACGGCGATGTTATTAGCAAGCTTAACTCGATCAACACAAACGGCGGGGAGTTTGTTCTTTATCGGGCCGGGACGCCGGCCATTGAGCTGGACGCCCAGAATGGTAGTTATTTCAATAACGCCGGCATGGGTATCGATTTTCGAATCGAGTCCGACAATGAAGAATATATGTTTAACGTTGACGGCAGCGAGGATTCGGTAGCTATTGGTGCAGAGGTCGGTGTCCATAAATTGCACGTCCAAGACGGCAACCTTGGGATCGTAACCAACTCGGCGGACGCAGTATCAAAAGAGTTAGTTTTCACAAAGTCACGCCATGCCACAGACGGCAGCCACACGCCCGTTGAAGATGATGATTTGCTTGGGGGTATTTCATTTCAAGGTTCTAACGGTTCAGCTTTTATCGAAGGCGCATCAATAACGGCAAAGGTAAATGGTGATCTTGGCTCAGCAGCAAATATTTCTTCAATCAGTGCGGCGGGCGCGGGTTACACTGCAACCGGTGGCGGAACCCCTTCTTCAACAACCGCCACGTCAGGCGTGGGCTCAGGTATGACCGTATCAATTACGGTTGGGGGCTCTGGTGAGATTACAGGTGCAACCGTACAACTACGAGGAAAGCGATACGTTACCGGCGACACAGTGACTGTTGACGGTGGCAGCAGTCCAGCAACCCTGGTTGTTGCTGCTCAAACTGCCGATATGCCTACTGAATTGATTCTTGCAACCTCCAAAGAGGGAAGCGGTACACCATCGACACGTCTTTCTATCGGCGCAAATGGTGTGATGGCAAGCACAACTGACAGCGCGTCGTGCTTTGCATTTGGAAGAACTGGCCAAGCTGACAAGCTCGAAATTCGTTCATCAAATGGCAGCGAGTTTAATACGGCTGGAGTAAAGTCTATTAAATTTATGCAATCTTACAAAGAGATTGCTGATTTCAACGAAGAAACCTTAGTTCTTGAAAACTTAAACTATCCTTATTCCGGGACAAACGGCGGTCTTTGGGTTGATCTTCCTAACACTTGCACCAGCTCAGGAACGGACAACAAGGTAATTGCTTGCACAGCGCACGGCTTGCAGAAAGGTGATGCCGTAGCCCTGCCTTCTGGAGATGGTAACATTTACGAAGTTTTTAAGGTCTATGATCGAGGAAGCGCTAACCAATTTACGGTGGACTCAGCCCTTACCAATGCAATTACCAATGCAGTTGGTAACACAGACGGCAACAAGCTTGTCGTTAAAACTGGTCACGGTGACACAAGGTTCCAGGTGAAGGGGAGCGGGAATACCCAAATTACCAGCGGTCAAAGACAACTTGAGCTGTTCCAAGAAGATGGCCTTGTTCGATATTATTTTGATGATGTTTATTTAACGGGTTTGGCAGGATCTGGCTCGGATCGGATAAGGTTTTCAACTGGAACAGACGGATCTTATTCTCGTTACTCTGCGTTAAACCTCGGGGATGTTTTAACAACCAGTGATGCTCAATTGCATGTATTAGTTGGGGCGGATACGAGTGACCGGCCAGCGATAAAAATTTCTCAAACTGACACAACCAACAACCCTTATGGGCTAGAAATTAACAACACCGGATCCGGTGATTCAATCCGAGATGATAGTGGTGCAAAGCTAACGGCAGCTGGTGTGTGGACCGATGCATCAGACGTGTTGCACAAGGAAGAGATTGTAGACATCCCTTACGGGTTGGCCGAAGTTCTTCAAATGCAACCGCGCAAATACAAGCTCAAGAAAACAGGCGAAGAAGACATTGGTTTTATTTCCCAAGAAATGGAAGCAATCATTCCCGAGGTTGTTTTTGGTGACGATGCAGTCATGCAAGATAAAGTTGTTGATGTTACGGCTAAACCTGCAAAGCTTGATGAAAACGGCGAAGAGATTGATCCTGCTCGCGAGGAGAAAGCACGATTCAATGTGCCGACTGGCGGAAAGTCCTTATCCTATTCGCACCTCACGGCAGTGCTTGTGAAAGCAGTCCAGGAGCTAACCGCCCGCATTGAGCAGCTTGAGGGTGGTGATTGACGTGGAGGGGGGCATGGTAGAAGCGGGGGCGATGTTTGCCACGTTAATGGCCCTCATCAAAGTGATAGAAAAACTCGTCGATAAAAAGATGGGCAATGGTCACAAGCCAGTTCAGGTTGATTTGCATCAGACTGAAATTGCAAATCAAATGGGGCAGATGACGGAGTGCTTGGCCGCAACTGGTCAAACGCTTGAGCGCATCAATGATAAGATTGATGACGTGCACACAAAAGTGACTAAAGTTGAAACCTTGTCAGACAACATGAATAGGGTAACAACTGAAACAGGAGCCAACGTTTTCAAACTGCTTGAAGACGTAAGACTCAAAGAAGCTGAGGAAAGAGGCCGAGCGCAGGCTATGGCTGTTAGGGGGGAACAATGATTTCAGGACAGACAAAGGGCGTCAAGTCCACCGAGTTTTGGGTTTCTATTCTGGGAATGCTTGCGGGAACACTCTGCGCACTTTTCTCAGACAGTCAATGGGCTCAGGTCATTGGACCAATCGCAGCCGTAATTTGTGGCGCTGCGTACACAAACGCCCGCAAGACAGTCAAAGCCGCAATTGCTCTCGGCGGCGCTAAGGTAGACGCTGCTCGCATCGCTGCGGAGGCAACTGAAGCGGTGGGAAAGCCCAAGGAGTAGTTGATGCTGTGGCGGAAGGCTTGGCGCAAGCGGAGAGTCTGCCGAAGGATGCGGTTGACCTACTACTCGGTGCTGTTGTTGACAATGCTGGCCCCAGGGGGATTGCTAATCTTGATGTCCGCCTTGGCAAAGATGTCGTCGCATTCGCAAGCGGAGAATTCGCAAACAAACAAGACTGGCAGGCGATGGCCGGTCTAAAAATGAGGTGGTGATATGCCTGCAAAAAAAGACCCACGATTGAAACGAGCTGGCGTTAGCGGCTACAATAAACCTAAGCGAACGCCGAGCCACAAAACCAAATCGCACGTTGTTGTTGCCAAAGTTGGTGATAAGGTTAAGACGATTCGATTTGGTCAGCAGGGCGTAACCGGTGACCGCAAGATGACAGCACGGGCGAAGTCTTTTAAGGCTCGTCATGGCAAAAACATTTCCAAAGGTAAGATGAGCGCAGCTTACTGGGCAAACAAGGTAAAGTGGTAATGGCGGCAAAACGAAAAGGTCTTTACGCGAACATTCACGCAAAGCGAAAACGAATCAAAGCAGGGTCGGGCGAGACAATGCGAAAGCCGGGGAGCAAGGGGGCACCTACGGCTAAAGCGTTTAAGAAAGCTGCGAAGACAGCTAAGAAGAAACGGAGAAAGTAATGCCACAGGGTAAGGGTACATACGGCAGCAAGGTAGGGCGACCACCGAAGGCAAAGAAAACTATGCCTAAAAAAGTGAAAGCCAAGAAGAAGAAAAAAGGCAAGTAAGATGGTGATGGTTCCTGGCAGAGAGATGACCGACGAAGAGCTTCTTGAAGCTAGGAGCCAATCGTCAGGTATGCAGAGAGCGTCTACGCTAGACGCCTTAAACGCTATGGCTGCGGCTGCTCCGCAAGCAGCTCCCGCACCGCCGCCGGAACCTATCAATGTTCCGCCAATGCTTGAGCGTCCTATGGGCACTATCCCAGAAGCTCTAGCTCGACCAAGCGGCGAAGTTATCCATCCCAGGGACCAGGCCCTAATTGATAGGTTTAAGCGCTCTAGGCAAGCAAGTCAGCTTGCACAAGACCAAGCGCGCATGGACCAGTTTAATCGCTTTCAACAAGCAGGTATGGCCGCACAAGGGCAATCGGTTGTCCCTGAGATGTTGAGACGAATGCCCGAAGTACAGGTTCCAAGAACCGCCGAGGGGATGGTGCTTGAGAAGTTCGGCGGTAGCATGGATGCATATAACAAGTGGTGGAACTCACTGCCGCAGGGCATGAAGCCGCGAAGCTGGGACCAAGCACTTGGGATGGTAAGCAGCCCTGAAGCTCTTGGTGTGCCGAAAGCTGCTCCTAAAGCCGCGCCTAAGCCTGCGGTACAGCAGCCAGTTGCAGCAGCTCCAAAAGCAGAGAAGGCCGTCAAAGCCACGCCTGAAGTAAAGAATGAAGTTAAAGCCAATCCCGACGCTTTCTTGCATCCTTTAGGCGATGCGCCCGAGGGCGGTGTTTGGGAGGTAAGCTCCCCTGTAGGGGTAAGGGTTCATCCCACCCTTAAAAAGAAAAAGCTTCACAAAGGAACTGACTTTGCAGCTAAAGTAGGTACGCCCCTAAAGGCAATGCAACATGGTAAAGTTGTGCGAAGCTGGGTAGCACGCGGTGGCGGTGGGCACAGCATAACTATTCAGTACAAAAACAAAGCTCAGGTGACGTACATGCACATGAACAAAAAGTCGCCTTTAAAGGTGGGCGCAACGGTGACACCGGGGCAAGTGGTCGGCGCAGTCGGTACTGCCGGGACAGGGCCGCACCTTCATGCTGAGTTAAGATTTCCCGACCCCAAAACAGGCAAGTACCCTATTATGGGAACAAAAAATGACGTAGTGCATGACCTTGAAAAATTCTTAAAAGCCTCTTCCGATGGAACGTTGGCTACAACTGACACTCGCTTCTACACTACAGAAGACGCAGAGGCGAAAGTTATGAAGCGCTTTAACAACAAGATGAACGGTAAGGGGTCTTACAATGAGTGGTACGCTTCCTTGCCTGCTGGCAAAAAACCCGGCAACTACGCCCAAGCTCTCAAGATGCTCGATAAGCAGGCAGAAGAGATGATGCTGGCACCGATGTAATGCTCCCACCACCATTGGCGCATATTAAGTCCTTGGGTTACGCAGTATTCGACAACCCTAAATACGACTACGATTTAAATCTATTCTCAATTCGAGCCAAGCCAGAAAACAGCCAGCCGAATCGCTTTGACGATATGACGGGGTGCGCTTATCTGTGGGACGGGGAGTGGCGAGTACACTATTGGCCGTCGACCGTCGACCCAGGGTTCTACCATTTAATGAACCCGTCCAACACCAAGGGGACTGCCGTGCTCTGTCCAGGCCAATATCGAGGTGCCTACGAAATCGGTAAACATCGCGGCCAGTATGAAGCTCTGACCCAAGTGGGGCCGGTTAAAGTCTGGCGTGATCCCAACAGGGACAAGAATGTCGATGCTTGGGGCAAGGTCGATGAAGGCTATTTCGGTATCAATATCCATAGGGCATCCAAGCAAGAATCTCAGCAAGTTGATAAATGGTCAGCAGGCTGCACGGTGCTGAAGCGTGGTGCCGATTTCGATAGTCTTATGGACTTGGCTAGAAAGCAAGTGACGCTAACAGGATTCAAGAGCTTTACCTACACGCTGCTCGACCAATGGTGGTAGTGGTGCCCCGCTCTAGGTAAAGTAAGTTAATCTGCTTGAGGGATTTTCTAACGTTCACGCTGTATCGAGCGAGGCAGTATTTTCTACCAGTTAATCGAGGTCAGGTCTAGGCACTAAACTCGCCGTCTTTGTCAGGCATGTCACAAAGCCCCCATAGCATACAGCCGCGAGCGTTTTCATCACGCGGCGTAAATAGTTCTATCTGTTTTCCACCCCACGAAGTTTTGGACCAAGCAATTACCTCGTCGATAGGCCAATAGGATTCGCCAGCCTCTCTGCTTTGAAAGAAGGTAGGCCGTGCATTCTCGGGGTTACGGGCTTGCGCTGCGTCGCCAAGCTCTTTCTCAAGGCTTCTTATTTGAACCAGTCGCTGCTGACCGAAGGGGTCTTCTGCGACAGCGCGTATCTCAGCCTTTCGGCTATGGAGACACGGGAAGCACCCGACTCGCGAGGCCGGTAATTCGTCGCGCAAGTAAAGACTGCACGGCGCAATACTGTGTCGAGTGTGTATCCCGATTACGTCGTCCACAATCCAGTCAATAAGGGGTCGCCAGGTAGAGACATTCATCGGTCCTCCCTCATCCCACTCATCCATCTTGCTTCGCCGGAAAGACTCCTGCGCCCTAATCCCGACCACGTTGATAGGGTTATCAAACTGCTCCAAGAACTCGATGATAGGCACAACCTTTAGCTCGGACGTACAGAAGCGGTATTGCCGACTGGCAAACATGCCCTTACCTTTTGCAAGGTCAGCCATGCCCCCAGGGTACTTCTTTGATTGCACCCTGTTAAGCTTGCCGTTGCAGAGCGGATTAACCACTTCGTTTAAATACGAGTAGACTTCAGGATGCTCCCAGCCTGTGTCTGCAAACACATAGTGGACAGGGTTAGTCTTCTCTATTTCTTGTTCTTTTAAATACAGAATGACCGCCGTGCTGTCTTTGCCACCGCTTACGCTCACTACAAGTGGTCGCCCACTTTCCCTAATCTCGTCTATCCTCATTCCAGAATCCTGCGCGATTTAGTTCTGACGCAATGCGTCGAGACAGTTCTTTTTCTTTAGCCCGTGCTCTTATCTTCAATCCTATTGCCAGGGTCAGCATAAGAGTCAGCACGACTGCCGTTATCTTCATATTGCCCCCTGATAAACTCTAACACGCTGCTGTCTTGTTTCGTAGGGCCTGCTTGCGCCCACCCCAGGAGAAAGGCGAGCGCAAGGCTGACAGCAGCAAAAAGCCCTACAATCACCAGCTGTTAGAGCTGCCGGAGCTTTGTGGTTGCTCGTCGTCATTTGGCGCAAGGCTGATAATGTAGTCAGGGTGCGCGTCGCTTTCTTTCTTGTCGTTCTCTTGCAGAACAAGGCGGCGACCTCCAAGCATAACACCAAGCAGACCTTCGGCTTGGCCTGTCATAGTTCCTGGCTTTTTGCTTTTCCACATCGCTGCAACTCTTTCCCATCTTTGCTTACCCATAGTATCTTCTCCAAAAAGTGAAATAAAGTTGACGTTAGCATTGTTTGAGCTTAGTATCAAGCACAGCTAACTTTTAGGAGATTTTTATGACAAGTTCATTACCAGGGTTACCTCGCAAGGTTTGCATCGGTAGCTCCGAGATTAAAAGCATTATGGGCACTTGCACCCACAGGGGGCCGTACGACGTATGGGGTTCAAAGGTAACCGACGAGGAAGAGGTCTTTGCCAACGCTGAGTACATGGAAGTTGCGACGGTGCTAGAGTCGTCGTTTTTAAAGCTTACCGAGATGAAGCTACAACGCCAGGGCTTCGATATCATCATCAAGCCAGGGAAGACTGTGTACAAGGAAGTTGACGGTGTGAACCTTCGGGACACTGCCGATGGCTTCGCAGTACCTTCTACACGCCATCACAAGCCTCTGTACACTATTGAGACAAAGGCAGGCTATCGAGCTGACCGTGACTACTATGGGGAAGAGTGGACCGATGATGTTCACGAGGGCTATAAGGACCAGTGTATTTGGCACTGCGGTATGACGGGCGCTCCAGCCTGTGTTCTTAGTGTCCAGTTCTTTCCTACTGAGTTTCCGAAAATCTATGTGATCAAGGAAGACCCTGCGCGCTTTGCCGAGCAGATGAATG
>MDSZ01244349.1_pt1 | contig 10338 bp, 9 predicted proteins | sample 811201 | NCBI WGS metagenome assembly MDSZ01 (sample SAMN05326647, study PRJNA326480) | marine metagenome | isolation source: seawater | place: Indian Ocean: North | collected 2010 | reverse complement strand
GGGTTTTGAATATTTAGGACAACCCTTTGCACCCTTTATATATGGTCAGAAAGCTTATCCATATCATATTGCAAATCAGTTAGATATTGGGCTAATTATGTATGGTGAAAATGGTGAACTCGAATATGGTGGTTCTACTAAATATAAAAATTTAAGCCAAGAACCAGTTACTGAGTGGCAAGAGCATTACTTTAAAGGTACTTCGGTTTATAAGTTAATAATGATGGGATACGAAAAAGGTTTATTTAATAAAAAAGATGTAAAATTAAATCAGTTTAAATATTATCAACTGCCAGATGAAGAAATTATAAAAAGAAAAAAAATTGAAATGCATTGGTATTCTTATTTTAAAAAATGGATCCCACATGAAAATTATTATTATGCTACAAAGTATACTGGATTTAGACCGAATAACTTTGGAAGATCAGAGGGCACATATACAAAATATGCAAGCCTAGATGATAAGTTGGATGGTTTAGCTTTTTATTTATCATATATCAAATTTGGACTTGGTAGAGCTTCTCGCGATGCACAACAAGATATTAGAATGGATCATATTACACGAAAAGAAGGTGTTCGCCTCGTACATTTGTATGATGGTGAATTTCCTCAAAAATATTTTAAATGGTATTTAGAATATTTGCAAATTAATGAGAAAACTTTTTATGAGATTATTAATTTTTATAAAAGTTTATCAAATGTATGGAAAAAAGTTTATGGAAAATGGAAACTAAATAGGAAATATATAGTCTCTTAAAATGAAAAAAATACTTATTCAAAAAACAATTTCATTAATTAATTCTATGAAAATTTTACAAAAAACTGCAAATAAAGAATTAATAGTTGTTCATAATAAGAATAAACTGTTTGGGACTTTAAATGATGGTGATATTAGAAGAGCGGTAATAAACGGAGCAAATTTTAATCAAAGTGTAGAAAAATATTGTAATACCAATCCAATATTTATTTATGATGATCATAGTAATTATTCAGATCTAAAAGTGAAAATGATTAAAGAAAAGATATTTATAGTTCCAGTTGTTGATAACAAAAAAAAAGTTAAAAAAGTATTAATGTTCGACCAGGTATCAAATTTATCTGCAAAAAGATCAAATGTTCCACTAAAAGCATCATGTATAATTATGGCTGGAGGTTTAGGAAGTAGATTAAAACCTTTTTCAGATGTGTTACCAAAACCTTTGCTACCCATTAATAATACTACAGTGATAGAGGAAATTATTAGTAATTTTGAAAAAAATGGAGTTAAAAATATTTCTGTTTCAGTTAATTATAAAGCAGGACTTTTAAAAACTTTTCTTTCAAAAAAAAAGTTCAAATTAAAGTTAAATTTTATTAACGAAAAAAAACCACTTGGTACAGTTGGGAGCTTATCTTTGTTAAAAAAAAGTTATTCAAAAAATTTTTTTTTAACAAATTGTGACACTATAATCGATTATGATTATAAAAAAATTTTTAAAAATCATTTGAGGAGTAAATCAATTTTAACAATAGTAGTAGCAAAAAAAAAATCAAAAATAAATTATGGAGTTTGTAAAAAGAATAGTAAAAATGAATTAATACGAATAGAAGAAAAACCAGAAAAATATATTTTGGTCAACACTGGTCTTTATTTAATGGATAATAAGATATTAACATTTATTCCTAAAAATAAAAAAATGGATATGACTGATTTAATTAATTTTTTGATTAAAAAAAAGATTAAAATAAATTTATATCCAATAGAGGAAGTTTTGTGGACAGATGTTGGTCAATGGGATCCTTTTTCAAAATATATTAATAAATTTTCATAAAAAATGAAATTATTTATTAGCTTTTATAGACTTTCATTATTTATAATTTTTAATATAAAAAAAATAAAGTTTAAAAATTTTGACCATAAAAAAATAGTCTTTTTAGATGGAACAAGATTTTTAGAATTTCAAAGAGTAATTAATTTAAAAAAGAATGAATATGAAATTATAGATACAAGACTTAATCATGATAGCTCGAGATTTTATATATCTCACAAGATTATTTTTAATTTTTTCAAATTTTTTTTTTCACATAAATCTTATTCTGTTTACGAATCTTATATTTGTGCATGTATTCAAAATATAAAACCAAAATTCGTAATTGATGTGAATCAATACGGTTTTCTACTAAACCTATTGAAATATTTTCATAGTACTGAATTTGTTGTTATTAATGATATTGTTAAACATAAATTTAAACCTGATATAGATCAAGCAGAAGACTATATTTTGACTTTAAAAAAATTTTTAAAAAAAAATAACAATATAGAATATAATAATCTAACTATTTTGTTTCAAACTCATAGAGATGTAGATTTATTTAATGATATAGGAATTACAGAAGGATCTGGTATTAATTTCAAAGTTATCGGTTCTTTTAAGGCTGATTTTGCTAAAGAAAAACTTAAAAACATAAAAAAAAAATACGATATTTTACTGGTTTCGCAGATGCAACGATTTCACGATAATTTATTTGGTAAAGTAAAAAAGGCTTCTACTAATTTGATGATCTCTTTTATAAATAATCTTGATAAAAAAAAAATTGCAATTTTGTGTAGAGGATTTAAAAATTCAGATGATGCTAAATATGAGATTGATTATTTCAAAAAAAAAATAAATCACAAAGTTGATTTTCTAACCAGAGATAAAAAGGATTTTATTTTTTCTTATAAATGTGTAATGCAGTCAAAAATTTTAATCACTGTAAATTCGACCTTAGGCTGGGAAGCATTAGTCTTTGATGTAAAACCAATTTTTGCTTATGGAGGTTTTATAAAATATTACAAATGGTCTCCAAAAAATCAAAATGAAAAAAAAATTTGGAAATGGAATCTTTTTAAGAAAAATTTAAAGAAAAAAGATAGATTAATTTATTCTTCATTATTGAGGTTAAATTGGAAAAATTATAAAAAAAAAAATCAAAAATATTTGAATTATTTGATGCCCATGAAAAATAGCATTAAATCTCATATTTTTTTAAAAAATTATTTTAAAGGTAAATGAAAAAAAATTATTTTAATGATTTTAATGTTAAATTTTCTCATGGTATAATGTTTCATCATTTTCATGATAAAAAAAAACATTTACCAGGGCAAGGTTCTATCACCGCTTTTCAATTAAAAAAGTTGATAAATTATATCGGTAAAAAAAATATTATATCTCCATCTGATTTTTTAGAAAATATAAAAAGTAAGAAAAATTCTAATAAAGTATGTTTAACGTTTGATGATGCTTTAAAATGTCAATACGATATCGCTTTACCGGTCCTAGAGGAATATAAAATTAAGGCATTTTTTTTTATTTATTCGAATGTTTTAGACGATAAACCCGATCTATTAGAAATCTATAGATACTTTAGATTGAATTACTTTAAAAATGTCAATGATTTTTATACTTCTTTTTATGATGTAATGTTAAGCACATTTCCAAATCTAAATAAAAATAATTTTTTAAAAAGGAATTATAAAATTTTAAAGAATATGAAAATTAAAGCACCATTTTACACGAACGAAGATATAAAATTTAGGATTATTAGAGATCAATTACTTGGTAAATCAAATTATAATAAAATTATGTTAATTCTTTTTGATAGATATGAATTTAAATATAAAAAAATATTTAGTAACCTCTTTTTAAACAAAACTGATATTAAAAAATTACATAATAAAGGGCATGAAATTGGACTTCATTCTCATTCACATCCTACACTAATTAATGGATTAAATTATCAAGAACAAAAAAAAGAATATAATTTAAATAAACAAAAGATAAAAAAGGTTCTTAAAAATAAATCTATTGTTTCTATGAGTCATCCTTGTGGAATGTATTCAAAAAATACATTGCTTATACTTAAAAAGCTAAATATTAAGATAGGATTTAGAGATAACATGATTATTGATAAATGGATGAAAAAAATCAATCCATCGATATTTGAAATAGCTAGACAAGACCATTCAAATATTATTAATTTTTTGAATAAATGAGAATTACAGTTTTTACATCAAATAATACCAGACACAATTATTATATAAATCTTTTAGCTAATTATTGTGATGAATTATTCGTGGTTCAGGAGTGTATGACAAAATTTCCAGGCAAATTACATGGTCATTATTATAAGTCCAAAACAGTTGAAGAATATTTTTCACTAGTTCAAAATGCTCAAAAAAAAATTTTTTCTAATGACCACATAAGATACAACAAAAAGTGTAAAATTAATTACTTATCAATGCAGATGGGAGATTTAAGTTATTATAGTTTAAATAGTTTGAAAGAATTTCTCAAAAGTAATCTTTATTTAATATTTGGCTCAAGTTACATAAAGGGGGATTTGATAAATTTTCTTGTAAAAAAAAAAGCGATAAATATTCATGCTGGGATTTCACCTTTTTATCGCGGATGTGATTGTAATTTTTGGGCATTATATGAAGAAAATTTTGATCTTGTAGGCACAACAATTCATTATTTAACCAAAGGTTTAGATAGTGGTCCAATTTTATATCATGCTGTATCAGAATATCATAATGACCCATTCATTTATTCCATGTCGACTATTAAATCTGCCTTTATTTCAATCGCTAAAAAAATTGAAAATAAAGAAATTTTTAAATTAAAACCTTTAGTACAAAATAGATCTTTGGAATTAAAATATTCAAAAAAAAAAGACTTTAATGATAATGTGATTAAACATTTTTTAAAAAATTTTAAAAAAATGAAAATAAGAAATTGTAAAATAAAGAGAGAAAGATTAACTAACGCATACATATTTCCAAAAAAGTTTTTTTTTAAAAATTTGTATAATTAAATTCAAGCATATATGAATACTGCTGCAATTAGTTGGAATGATTTAAACAAGATTATAAAAAATAAGCAAATTGTTTTATATGGTTTTGGCCAAGATTGGATATATAAGACACTTAAAAAAATTAAGAAAAAACCACTATTCATTATAGATAATAATAATGCTTACAAAAATAAATCTTATAAAAATATCAAAATAATTAGTTATAAAGATTTTAAAAAACTTAAATTAAAAAAAATTGTATTTATAATCACAACTGCTTTAATAAATGAAATATCAAATGAACTTGAATTAGAAAAATATAAAAAAGGGGTTGATTTTTTTGCTACCCCAGAATTAAAAGATTTTATTTATTTACAAAATATATCAAAATACAATTTTAAAATATTATTTTCCTCTTCAGATTATGCTTTACGTTTTAAAGATAAGAACATAATAAGAAAAAGCAAACAAGGAGGTGGATTATATTTGTTTGATTCAAAAAAAAATAATTATAAAAAACTTTATTCAGGACAAGTAAGACAATTTGAATTTTTTCAAAATAAATACTTTTTAATTAATCATTACAAAAAAATTTTAGTAATTTTAAATAAAAATTTCAAGATTCTAAAAACCATACCACTTGATCAAAATAAAGATAAAGATGTACCGCCTAATTTTTGTGGATTGGCGATATCTAAAAAAAAGAAAACAATTTTTGTCGCAAATTCGTCTACAGATAAAATTTACTCTTATTCTTTAAATAATTTTAAATTAACAAAAATTATTGACTTTAAAAAAATAAATAAGATTAAAAAAGAAGTTTCAAAATTCCATATAAATGATTTATTTTTATATAAAAATGATTTGTACATATCTTTCTTTTCATTAAGTGGAAATTATAATCAAAAAAATAATATTAATGATGGTGGCGTAATAAGCCTTAATTTGAATAATTTTAAGATAAAAAAAAGGATATTGAACTTAAGTAAGCCACATTCTCCTGTAATAAGAGATGGCAGATTATATGTTTTGGATAGTCTAAATGGAAATTTATTAAGTGATAAAAATTATTTAGGAAAATTTAATGGTTTTATAAGAGGTCTAGATTTCAATAAAGAATATTATTTTATAGCCCAAAGTGAAGATATGTATTCAAGTTTAAGAATAAAACGTAATCAGGATCACTCAACTATGTGTAACGCTGGAATATACATTTTCGATAGTGATAATAAAATTAAAAGATTTTTTTCAGTGAGCAACATAATGAATATACATCACATTAAATTATTAGATGTATAAAATTGTTTTAAAATCCTTTGATTATTTAAAAAAAAAATTTTTAATCTTTAATTTTTCTTTTTTAATAATCTTATCATTTCTTGCCATAATTTTAGAGTTAGCGAGCATAGGTTCAATTCCAATATTATTTACCAATCTTTTAGGATTAGAATCTAATTTATTATTTTTTTCAAATTTCAATTTTTTAAAAGAGATTAATTTATATCAACTTGGCTTTTTTGTTTTAATTCTTTTTTTATTAAAAAATATTTTTTTAACTTCAATTTTTTATTTTGAAAATAGGTTTGTAGAAAAAATCAGTGTTTATGTTAAATCTGATATTTACAAAAAATTAACTTATTTTCCTTACTCAAAATTAAGTAATTTTTCAAATTCTAAGATTACTTCATTTGTTATTGAAGCTGGTTCAAATTATTCATCATTATTTGGATTATTGATAAATATAATTAGAGAAAGTTTGCTATTAATTGCAATAATAATTTTTTTATTATTTACCATACCTATCTTTACGATTGTAATACTTTTTTCATTTGGTGGAATTATTTATTTATTTTATTTTTTTACAAATAAAAGACTAAAAAGTATTGGTCAAAATATTCAAAATCTTTTTAAATCTTTAGTAAAAAATATAAATGATAACTTTCTATCTTTGGAAATTTTAAAGATTTATAAAAAAGAAAAATTTTTTTATGATAACTTTCACAGAACAAATAAAGAAAGAGAAAAAAATCAATTTTATTTTAATTTTATAAATAAATTACCTAAAATTTTAGTTGAATTGATAAGTATAATTTTTTTAGTAATGGTAATTTTAATTTATTCTAGTATTAATTTTACCTCTACTCAGATTGTTGAAATTATTTCTATTTTATCAGTAAGTGTTTTGCGAATGATACCACTTTTAAATTCATTCATTACTTCTTTAGTTTTTTTAAAAAGAATTGAATATCCTGCCAATGAGATTATTAAAATTTTAAATACAAAATATGATCAAAATTTAAATTCATTTTTAAAATCAAATCAAAAAATTAAAAACTTTAATTTAAAAAAAATTATTTTAGAAATAAACAACTTGTCATTTTCATATAATCATAAAACTAAGATTTTTAAAAAACTTAATTTAAGATTTTATTCAGGTGATTTTGTGGCTTTAAAAGGTGATTCTGGTTTTGGTAAAACTACTTTCTTAAAGTTAATATTAGGATTTTTAAAACCAGACTCGGGGAAAATTAAATTTAATAAAAAAGATATCAATTCTCATTTATCCGAATGGTATTCTTACATTGGATATGTTCCTCAAAACTTTGTAATTTTAAATGATCAATTAAGAAAAAATATTGCATTTGGTTGTAAAGAAAATGAGATTGATAATAATAAAATAAGACATGTATTAAAACAGGTTGGACTTTACGAATTTATTTCAAAGAGAAAAAAAAATATATATGAAGTTATAAACTCTAAAATAAATAACTTTTCCGGCGGCCAATTACAAAGAATAGCTATAGCTAGAGCACTATATTTTGAGCCAAAAATATTAATTATGGATGAACCAACAAATTCTCTAGATAAAGAAAACGAAAAGAAAATTGTTCTGATGTTAAAAAAACTAGATAAAATTCATATTAAGATGATTGTTTCTCATAGTTCTGATGTTTTAAAAATTTGTAATAAAATTATTAATTTTAAGAAATAATGATATTACTTGGATCATCAGATATTGGAGTATTACAATATTTATTGAGACTTAAAAATATCATTAATACTCAAAAAAAATGGATAACCAAAAATGAATATTTAAATTTTTTAAAATCCAATAAACTAAATATTGTAAAAAAATATCAATCTTTAAAAAATATCAATCTAATAATTACTGGTACATCATTAGGAAATTCTTTAGACAAAAAAATGGTTTTATTTGGAAAAAAAAAAAAATTTTTACAATACAAATTATTGAACATTGGACAAATTTTAATGAGAGATTTTTGTTTAAAAAAAAGAGACTATTTGCTGATGTCATTTTTGTAAATGATCAAATTGCCTATAATTTAGCATTAAAATATAAAATTCCTAAAAAAAAATTAAAAATTATGGGAAACGTTGAATATGAATTTTATTCTAAAAAAAAAATTAATACAAAAAGCAAAAGAATGGAATCAAATAAAATTCTTTTTATTTCAGAAAAAATATCTGGTTCAACAATTAAAATTAGCAAAGAATATAAATTAGACGAATTTGAAACTATAAATAAAATTCTCAAAGATTTACCAAAAAAATATGAATTAATTATTAAAATTCACCCAGAAGAAAATATAAAAAACTATAAAAAGTTTTCAAAATTTAAAAATGTTAAAATAGTAAAGAACATGAGATTTGAAGACATGATTAGAAAACCAAAGAAAATCATTGGAATTAAATCTGCTTTGCTTTTGAAATTATCTATTTTTAGAAATGATATAATAAGTTTTAGACCAAAAAAAGATAGACCATTTATTGGGGAAAGACTTGGTGTTACAAAATTAATTAGAAAAAATTTAAAAAAAAACATAGAAAAAAAAATTATTAATATTCATAACTTTGATAAAAAATTTATTGGATCTTCAAAAAAAATTAAATCTTACCTAAATAGTAAAATTTTAAATATATAATTATGATTGCTGCAACTATACAAGCTAGAATGAATTCAAAAAGACTTCCTGGAAAAATGATGAAAAAAATTCATGATAAAAAGATCATTGAAATTTTAGTAAATCGTTTAAAAAGCTGTAAAGAAATAGATAAAATAATTGTTTCAACTTCAAAAAATAAAAAAGATGATCATCTTGCTAATTTTTGCAAAAAAAAATTAAAGATTGATGTTTTTAGAGGATCAGAAAAAGATGTTTTGTCCAGAATATCAAATACAGTTAAAAAATTTGGAATAAAAATTCATATTGAATGTTTTGGTGATGGTCCATTTATAGATCCAAATTTAATAGATAATTTTATCAAAAAATTTAAAAAGCTAAATTATGATTGTTTAACAAACTCACTCAAAACTTCATATCCGCCTGGACAAGAGTTTTGGATTTATAGGGGTTATTCAATTATAAAATTGAACAAATTGGTAAAAAAAACAGATAAATTAAGAGAACATGTGGGTTATAACTTTTCAAGATTTAAAGAGTTTAAAATTAAATCAATGATAGCACCAAAAAAATTTTATTATCCGAATTTTCATATTGAACTAGATACTATGAATGATTTTTTGTTTTTGAAAAAAATATATATGCATTTTATTAATTCTAATAATTCAAATTTTAGATTATTAGAAATAATTAATTTTTTAAAAGAAAATAAAAAACTATTAAAAATAAATATGAAAGAAAAACGTAAATGGAAAATATTAAGAAATGAAAAAAATTAAAGTAATTTTAATTGGATTTGGTAAAATGGGTTTCGGACTAGGAGTTAAAGATAAGCTTAGTCATTATGGAGCGTTAAAATTTTTGAAAAATAAATTTGATTTAAAATCAGTTGTGGACAAAAAATTTAAAGAAAAGATTGGATTTTTTTCCTCTGATATTAATCAAGCATTAAAGGGTAACAGACCAGAATTAGCAGTTATATCTGTCAACTCAAAAAATCATTTTAATGTTGTAGAAAAATTGTTGAAAAACAAATTTTGTCCAAAAGTATTATTTTTAGATAAACCATCTTTTCAAAATTTAAAAGAGTTTAACAAGATTAAAAAGCTAATTAAATCTAAAAAAAAAAATACCAAGATTATTTTGAATCAAACTTATAGATTTGATAAAAATTTAGATAAACTGAAAAAAATTTTTGACAAAAAAAAGTATGGTAAACTCCACAAAGTATCAATAAATTACACAAATGGTTTAAAAAATAATGCAAATCATTTTATAGATATTTTTTATTACTTATTTAAGAATAATTTTAATTTTAAACCTATTCGGTCAATTAAAAATCCTGTTGAAAATTTTAAAAATGATAAGATCAATTATGATTTCTGTCTACTTGATAAGAAAAAAAATCTTTTATTTGAAGGTCAATCATTTAAAAAAAATATTTTTGAAATTTTTGAAATTTCATTTTATTTTTCAAAATGTAGAATTACTATTGAAGATTTTTTTAAGGAATATTTTATTCAAAAGATAAAATTTGACAGATTTAAAAACAGAGAAATAAAAAGCAAAAAAAAATTATTTAAAAAGATTAAAAACTTTC
>MDSZ01110569.1_pt1 | contig 10338 bp, 9 predicted proteins | sample 811201 | NCBI WGS metagenome assembly MDSZ01 (sample SAMN05326647, study PRJNA326480) | marine metagenome | isolation source: seawater | place: Indian Ocean: North | collected 2010 | reverse complement strand
TGCCAATATTTAAATTTTTTTTTGATAAAAATAAATTATAATTATTAAGATTAATTTTAAAATCACTACAGTCTAATTCACCGTAACTCTTCATAATCAAATTATCATTTTTATTTGCCCAGACATCGTTTTTATTAAAAAAACCTTTGTTGTCAAAATAAACACTGACAATTTTACCTTTATCGCAATATAAATTTACAAGTTTGTTTTTATAAAGTGTTAGGTATTTTTCATCATATATTAAAAAATTCATTAAATTTTTGTATGATATTAAGTTTTTAAATAAAATTTTTTTTGTAAGGTACTTTATGTTGAAGCTGTTGATAGCTAAAATAATTTCACATATATAAATTATTGAAATTATTATTAAAAATACTTTAAACTTTTTATTTAATAATATCCTGTTCATCTAAATTTCCTATGATAATAGGATGAATTTCAATTTTATAGTTTGGTTCAAAAAAGGTATAATTATTATTTATAATTTTTTTTGCAATTATATAATTTATTTCTTTACAATTTTTGGTGTTGCTTTTTTTTAATATTTGTTTTTTTTGATTAATTAAAGAACTTTTTTTCAAACTTGGCCATTTAATGCATAGATAGATTTTTTTATTTTTTGAGTAGGAGTAAATTGTAGGATAAAAAAAGTTTAGATTATTTAGTTTTTCATTAAGACTTATTTTACTCTCATTAGTATTCATATGTAATTTTTCAGATAAATTTTTGTATAAATAAAATTTCTTTTCAAAATTATCCCAAAAATTATTGAAATTATTATTGGTTTTATAAATTTTTTCTAAATATGTTTTTTCAATTTTTTTTTTAAAATTTTTATCATTTATTTTAGCTTCAATTTCAGAAATAAATTTTTTCTTAAATTTTATTTCTTTAATAAATCTACTATTATTACAAAAAAAATTAGCTGGATAATTTTCAAAAAACATTCCATCATAGTAAATATGATAAAACTGATTGATTAAATTATTAAAATAATATATCGGATCATTCCCTGATAAGCCATGACATGCATTAAGAATAGATAATAATAATTGAAATTTGTAATTATAATAGTTATTAAAATTATCATAATAATTCATTGAACCAATAGCTTTATATGTATTAAGAATTGAATTGTAATTTTTAATATTATCTGAATTAGCAATCTCATAAACGTCAAGAAAAGATTTACTAGTTTCAACTTTTTTTCTTAAGTATAATTTTTCATCTTTATCTGAAAATTTAATTATAGGTCCTGAAAATAATTCATTAGATCTTAATAATTGATTATCTATTTTTTCTTGTAACAAATAATTCTCTGGCATTTCATCATTAATTTTGACTTTAACAAATTTTGTTTCTGGAGTAATTATACCTAGAGATTTCAATAGAATTGTTCCAAAAATTTCTGCATCATAATTTCTTGTATTAGGTCTTAATAAATTTACCTTTTCAAATTTATTTGAGATTTTTTTTAAATTTAATGAGCTATAAGGCGTTGATATGTGATCAGAATTATTTCCGTGTAATTTTATTTTGATTGGTATTTTTATCCCTTGCAAATTAATTTTTGCTGATATCCATCTTTTTTTATGAGTATTAATTAAGCTGTTATTTGTAATACTTTCTTTTTGTCCAACTAAATTTATTTGCTTTAAATACTTGATGTAATTTTTTCCACTTATTTCTAAGTTTATTTGATCACTTTGACTTAAAATATTAAAAAGACGATCATCAGATTTTGCAAACGAATTAAAAAGAGACCCAAAAAAAATTATTGAAATTAAAATGAGTATTTTAATTATTTTCTTATTTATTATTTTAATAAATTCACTAAGAAATAAACTCACAGCTTATCAAATTAGTTTTTTCTTCTAAAGTTTTTTTAATCATATTAAAATCATTTAAATCTTTAACTTTAACAGTAAGCTGGATTCCTGAGCCATTTTCTTCTGATCTTAAGTGAATAATATTTTCTAAGTGAGAATTACTTAAAATATTTTCATCAATATCTTTTCCACCAATTATAAAATTTGCTGTTGAGTTTTCTTTGGCATAAGTGTCAATATATTCAAGGTTTAAATTTTTGTTTTTTCTATTTAAAATAAAAATCAGTGGCGTCAGTATTGTTAACATAAATATCAAAACAGTGTATATTGGAGCCACAGTGATAGAAATTCCAATAACAATAAAAATAAAATAAATAATTAATTCTAAAGATGATTTAATTGGTGTTCTAAATCTAACGATTGATAGCGCACCTATCATACCTAATGATAAACCTAGGTTACCAGCAATTGTCCACGCTATCACCGTCATTGCTGGAGCCATTATTAAAGAAATTATTTTCTGATTAATGTTATCGAGCCATTTAAAACCATAAAAAGAATAAGTAACATTAATTAGAAAACCCATAATTCCAGATAATATGAAAACTATAAGCTTGTTATCGACCAACGAGTTTATTGTTTGATAAATTTCAGCCATAATTATGATAATAATTCATGACGTATACATGAAAATTCTTTTTAATAATACAATTTTTTTTAATCAAAGATTTGGAGGTATTTCAAGATATTTTATCAATTTAATAAATAGTTTAGAGGACACTAAACTTAATTATTTAATATCATCACCAATTTATAAAAATACATATTTAAAAAATTTAAACTGCAAAAAAATTAAAGGATTATTCATTCCGAGGTATCCTAATTTAGAAATTTTAAAAAAAATTAATGACGCTGTAGAAAACTATTTTATATCAAGTTTTAAACCAAATATAATTCATGACACTTTGTACAGTGAGAAATTATATAAAAAAAAAGAATATAAAAAAATTATCACAATCCATGATTTAATACATGAAAAATATAAGTCACATTTTAAATACAATATAGATAAAAAGTTGAATTTCAAAAAAAGGGCTATAGAGAATTCTGATTTAATTATATGTGTCTCTGAAAATACAAAAAATGATTTACTAAATTATTATAAAATATCAGATGATAAAGTTAAAGTTGTATACCATGGGGCTAATCATTTAGATAAAATTAATATAAATGATAAAAGTTTTAAAATAGAAAAAAACTTTATTCTTTTTGTAGGTTCTAGAATGAAATATAAAAATTTTAGCTTACTTATCAATGCTTTTTCGAAAAGTGATTATTTAAAGAAAAATTTTATGATCATATGTTTTGGTGGTGGTAAATTTTCAAAAAAAGAAATTAAAATTTTCTCAAACTTAAAGATTCTGAATTTAGTAAAACATATTGACAAACAAGATGACGCAACTTTAAAATATCTCTATTATAATGCTGAACTATACGTTTCTACATCAGAAGAAGAAGGTTTTGGTATCCCTTTGCTAGAGGCAATGAAGAATAATTGCAAAGTTCTGGCTTCTGATATTCCGATATATAAAGAAATTGGACAAAATTTTATAAATTATTTTGAAAAAAATAACGAAGAGAGTTTAATTTATGAAATCAAAAATTCTATTGAAAAATCATATGATTTAGAGAGAAGCCTTAATTATTCTAATCATTTTTCATGGATGTCATGTGCCAAAAATACTTTTGAGTTATATAACCAGTTAAAGTAAAAAATTAATAATATTTGTTATGAAAAAACTTTTTTTTGTGCTTACTATCATAATAGTAATTATATCTCTGGGATCTATTTTCATTGGAAATACTGACAATAGAATAATTCTCAAAGTGAAAAATTCTGTACCACAAAATTTTAAAGATTTTTTAGGAAATAATATTTTCTTTGTTTTTAAATTAAATAATGAAATATCTAATCTAAAAAAAATTAATAAAAGATTGGAAGAAAAAATTAATTTACTTGAGTACAATTCATATCAATTACAAAAAATACAAAATATTAAAAACCATGACATTACAAAAAATCAATCTATTTTACCTGTAACTTCGGAATTAGAAGTCTTTGATGAAGATAAAAAATCTTATAAATTGACTAAGTATTATCTTCCATCAATTCCATGGCAATTAAATGATAGAAAACCAGGTGGATATTTGTATGAATTTGACAATAAAATATTTGTTTTATCAGGTGAAGGAGAAATAAATTTTATAGAATTAGATAAAATTAGAGAAGACAATATAATACTAAATAGAATTTCCTCAAATATTAGAGAAATAGTTGATGACCCAATTATTTATTCAAAAAGTAGATTTGGTTTTAGAGGAATTATGATTAATGATAAAAAAATTTACTTAAGTTATCAAAAAAAAATTGAAAATAATTGTTATAATATTGCAATTATTTCTGGAAATCTTGATTTTGAATATGTTGAATTTAAAGATTTTTTTAGTTTCAAAGAGTGTAGTCCTAAGATGTCCAATCATACTGGCGGAAAAATGGTTCCTTATGATGATGAAAGTTTTCTTTTTACAATTGGTGATGGTCAAATGTTTAAAGACGTTCAAAATGATAAATCTTTATGGGGAAAACTAATCCAAATAAATTATGTTTCTAAAAACTTTACCTTAATTGCCAAAGGTATGAGAGATACTCAAGGTGCATATTATCACAAAAAATCTGATGTGCTTTTAATGACAGAACATGGACCACAAGGAGGAGATGAGATTAACGTTCTCAGAAAATCTGATTTTTATGATTATAAAAATTTTGGCTGGCCAGTAGCAAGTTATGGTAAAGTTAAGTATAATATTATTGAGGAACTTAAATATAGTAATCATGAAGAGAATGGGTTTCAAGAGCCAGTTTATTGGTATAAAAAAAATTCAGTAGCCCCAAGTGCGATTGTTAATGTTGATGGTTTTTTTAAGAATTCAGAAAGAGATTTTTTTATGTCAGCAATGGGTAATACCCCAGCACCTGGAAGAAGATCTATTCATCACTTAAGATTTGATCAAAATTTTAATGAAGTAGAATATATAAATATCATTCCAATTGGTGAAAGAATAAGAGACCTTATTTATATTAAAGATATTAATCAAGTTGTTATGATTTTAGAAAATACTCCTTCTATTGCTTTCATTGAAAACTTATAATAAAGAAAAATAAAGTTTAAAATATTTATTTTCTAAAATATTTTAGAATAAACAAATTTTTTAATGTTCTTAAAATTTCCAGCTTTGGAATTTTAGATTTTCCTTGAGTTCTATTTTTAAAATATATTGGGATTTGATGGATATTAATTGAATGATTATCTAAATTGAATATTGACTCCATAAAAAAACTATACCCTTTAGATCTGACATTGTTTAAATCAAAATCAGTTAACATATTTAAATTAAAGCCTCTAAAAGAAGTCGTAAATTCTTCACTATTAATCTTGGAAATATATTTTATGAATCTATTGCCCAATACACTTAAAAATAATCTGAAAATTGACATTTCACATTTCCCACCTTCCACATATCTTGATCCTATGACAAAAGGTTTATCATCTAAGATTTTAATCATTTTTGGAATCTCATCTGGATCATGAGACATATCAGCATCCATCGTAATCAATTTTTCATAATTGTTTTTTTTTGCAAAAGTATAAGCATATTTATGTGCAGTATCTAATCCAAGTTTGCTATCTCTTAAAATTAACTTTATGTTCTTATATTTTTTTGAATACTCTTCTATAATTTCATACGTCTTGTCAGGACTATTATCATCTATGATTAAAATATTAAGATTTGAATTAATTGATAATAATTTATCTAAAAATTTTGCAATATTATCTGCTTCATTGTAAGTTGCTGTGAATATGAGAGTATTAGGCATATAACATGGTTTATACATATTAAAATTTATAATAATAGAAATATTTGTATGGCAATTAATAAAAGTGCAATAATTTTTGGGATTAGTGGTCAAGATGGAAGTTATCTAGCACATTTTTTGTTATCTAAAAATTACAAAGTAGTTGGGGTCACAAGAAATAAAAATTATAAAAATTTATATAGGTTAAAAAAATTAAAAATTTTGGAAAAAGTAAAATTAATTCAAGGTAATGCATCAGATAAAAAGTTCTGTAACAAATTGATAAAAAAAAATATTGATGAGATTTATTTTTTGTCAGGCTATTCATCAGTAATAGGGTCTTTTGAAGATCCTTTTAAATCAATGAATAGTAATGTAATTGGTTTACTAAATATTCTAGAGGAAATAAAAAAAAAAAAATTAAAACTAAAATTATTTAATGCAGGTTCAGGACAATTTTATGGAAATAATAAGAAAAATACATATGGACTTTATTCCAAAATTAATCCCCAAAGTCCTTATGGTGTAGCAAAAGCTTCCTCATATTGGTTTACAAAAATATATAGAGAATATTATAAAATTTATTGTTGTACAGGCATATTATTTAACCATGAATCTCCTTTAAGATCAGATGAGTTTGTAACAAAAAAAATTATAGAAGTTTCAAAGAAAATAAAAAATAATAAAAAGATTAAACTAAAGCTTGGAAACATTAATATTAAAAGAGATTGGGGATGGGCGCCTGAATATGTTCAAGCAATCTGGAAAATGCTTCAAAGAAAAAAACCTACAGATTTTATTATAGGATCAGGGAAGGTTTATTCACTAAAGAATTTTGTGGATGAGGTTTTTAAAATATTAAAGATTAAAAAAGAAAATTTAATTTATAATGTTAGTGCGCTTAAAAGAAACACAGATATTCAAGGTTATAAAGCAGACATCAAAAGAACAAAAAAAATCTTAGGATGGAAACCAAAAATTGGTTTTCAAACGATGATAAATAAAATGATAAAAGATGAACTATTTTGATTTAATTTTTTCAAATAAATCAATACTTAGGATTTTACAATTCCAAGCATTTAAAAGAGAAAAAGTTTTTGGAAATGTCATCGAGTTTGGTGCTGATGAGAATATTGAAAAAAACTTTATGTTTTCCAAAAATAGAAATGTTAATGTTACTTACTCAAATATTAAAACTAAAAATAAAAAATTTATAAAATTAGATTTACAAAAAAAAATTAATATAAATAAAAAATTTGATTTTGTTATAATATTTAATGTCTTAGAACACTTATCTAAACCTGAGATAGCTTTGAAAAATATCAAATATCTTCTAAAAAAAAATGGCTGTATAATTGGCTCAACACCTTTTTTATTTAGAATCCATGGTGCTCCGAAAGATTTTTCAAGATATACTTATGATAATTTAGAACTCCTTCTAAAAAAAAATGGATATAAAAATATTAAAATTGAAGCTTTAGGTATAGGACCTTTCTTAGCCTGTATTTCAATATTACGAAGTTATTTGAAATATATACCGATTTTTTTCCAATTAATGATTTTACTGTCAGTTATATTTGATAAAATTATAAGTGTTCTCATCAAAACAAATCCAAAAAAAATTTATCCTATTGGATACTTTTTTTTATCAAAAAAATAGTTTATGAAAAAAATAATATTAGTAACAGGTGGCACAGGTTTAGTTGGTACATATTTAAAAGAAATTATTCCTGACGGAGTATATGTAAACTCAAAAGATTTTGATTTAACACAACAAGAGCAAGTAAAAAAAATGTTTAAAGAGATCAAACCAAATATAGTGATTCATTTAGCAGCTCTTGTGGGAGGTGTACATCACAATATTGAGGAGCCCGTCAAATATTTTGAGGAAAATATATTAATGAACACATTTGTCCTTCAAGAAAGTTTTAAATCAAAGGTGTCAAGATTTACTGGTATGTTAAGTTCTTGCATATATCCTGATCAGATTAATTCCTATCCTATTAAAGAAGATAAATTAATTGAAGGCGCCCCTCATGCAGATCTTTTTTCTTACTCTTATGCAAAAAGATGTATGGCTATTCAAATTGATATGTATAACAAAAAATTTAAAACAAAATATAATTATCTAATTCCATGTAATCTTTATGGTGAATATGATAAGTTTGACGAGATACAGGGTCATTTTGTTGGAGCATTAATTGAAAAAATTATCTATGCAAAAAAAAATGATAAAAATAAGATTACTCTTTTTGGCGATGGGACACCATTAAGACAATTTATGCATGCTAAAAATTTGGCAGATGTAATTAAGGAAATGATAGAAAAAGACAAATTCATAAATATGAATGTTGCAACTGATGAAAATTATACTGTTGCTAAAATTGCTAAAATTGCATTAAAGGCATGTGATGCTGAACACCTTGAAATTCATTATGATTCATCAAAACCTAATGGACAAATGAGAAAAGATATTGATATCTCTATATTTAGAAAAATGTTTCCATCATTAGAATTAAAGAAACTTTCAGATGGCATATCTGAAATTTATAATAAAAAAATAAAAAATTTGAAATGAGTAAGACAATCTTATTTGGTGGTAGCGGTTTTTTTGGGCCAGTAATTTTATCAAAAGATGAAAGTATAATTTCTGTTGGAAGAACCAAACCGCCAATAGAATGTAAAAATAAGCATATTTTCATAAAAGATTTAAATGAAATAAATAAATTGGATGATATTGATTTTGATAAAGTTATTTTTTTAATTGGAAGCTCTAATCATCATGAAATTAACCAGTATGAAAATATGGGATTAGATCTTAATGTATATCCTCTTCATAAAGCATTGTCATATTTTTCAAAAAGAAAGATAAAAAAATTTATTTGCTTCACAACTATTCTTTTATATGACCAAAACAAATTTGTTTTACCTGTGGATGAAAATCAGGAAATTAACCCTTATATAAATAAATACGTCTTCAGTAAATTTTTATCAGAACAGATTGTAAACTTTTTTTCTGACTCAGTTCCGTCAATTATTGTAAGATTGAGCAATATTTATGGATATACCAAGTTAAAAAGACCTGATTTGATCCCTACAATTATGCAAGATATTTTTGAAAAAAAAAAAGTTAGTATTTGGTCAGACAAACCAAAAAGAGATTTTATTTTTGTTGAGGATGCAGCAGATGCAGTTCTAGAAATTATTAAAAGTAATTTTTGTGGAACTATTAACTTAGGCTCAGGAGAGATGTCTTCACTTAAAAAAATTTGTCAAATAACAGAAAAACTTTCTGGTATTAAAATTATATCTCAAAATAAAAAAGTTTCAGGTCCTATGGAGTTCAATACTGATATTGGAAAAATTTCTGAAATTACTGGTTGGAAACCTAAATTTGATATTTCTGAGGGTTTGGAAAAAACTTTTAAAGTTATGAAAAGTTATTATGAGGTTTAAAAAAATAGTTTTTCAATGAAAATATTTTATTGGTCTCCATTTTTATCAAACATAGCTACAATTGATTCAGTGATTAACTCAGTTAAATCCATAAAAAAGTTTGATCAAAAAAAAGAAATCTTTCCATATATAATTGATGCGACAGGAGAATGGAATGAAAAATCAAGAAAATTAGAAAATTTAAATGTCATAAAACTTTATAAAAAAAAATATTTTAATTTTTTACCAAAAGGAAGTTATTTAAAGAGTCGACTTTCTCAGTTTTTAATATTTATGATAAGTTTCATAAAACTTAAAAAATTAATACAAAAAGAAAAACCAGACTTTTTTGTTGCACACTTAATTGTTTCATTACCTTTAATGTTATTTACAATGTTTAATTTTAATTCAAAATTGATTATAAGAATTTCTGGCACACCTAAGTTAAATTTTGTGAGAAAAATTTATTGGACACTTTTTTCAAAAAATGTCTTTATTATTACATGTCCAACAATATCAAGCTATAATTCCTTAAAAAAATTGAAAATATTTCCTGAACAAAAATTAAAAATCCTTTATGACCCAATTATAGACATAAAAAAAATCCTAAAAAATAAAAAAGAGTTAATTGAAAATGAACATAAAAACAAAAAGTTTATTTTAGGAATTGGAAGATTAACAAAACAAAAAAATTTTGATTTATTGATTAACTTTTTTTCAGAAATTAACAATTATTATCCAGATTTATCATTGATAATATTAGGAGAAGGTGAAGAAAGATTTAATTTAGAAACAAAGATAAAAAAACAAAAATTGGAAAACAAAATATTTCTAGTGGGTTATAAAAAAAATGTTTTCAATTATATTTCACAATCAGAATGTCTAATATCCTCATCTTTTTATGAAGATCCTGGTTTTGCTTTAATAGAGGCTGGATTTTTAAATAAAATAGTTTTTGCAGCAGATAGCAATACTGGTCCAAGTGAGATTTTAGATAACTCAAATAGAGGTTTTCTATATGTTAATAATAATTGTAAAAGTTTAATTGAAAAATTTTTGATATTTAAAAAGATGAATAAAGAAGATTTAGATATAAAGAAAAAAAATTTTAAAAAATATTGTAAAAACTATTCTTTATTTTCTCATTACAAAATATTT
>MDSZ01086714.1_pt1 | contig 10338 bp, 7 predicted proteins | sample 811201 | NCBI WGS metagenome assembly MDSZ01 (sample SAMN05326647, study PRJNA326480) | marine metagenome | isolation source: seawater | place: Indian Ocean: North | collected 2010 | reverse complement strand
GCTAGACAGGTGCTAGATAGAGCTAGAAAAAACGAAAGACTTAAAAAAAATCTTTTCATTTACTCTTCAATCATCCCGCTTGAGTAGTTGTAGAACCCGATTTTACTATCTTCGGTTTCAAGAACGTCAGATGCCGGAACGGAAACAACGGGGCTCCATGATAGGTCTTCAGACGCTCCAATGTTAAGCAGTAGCTTGCCCCTGTAGCTGAGCCCTGCTGGGGTGTAGAACACATCGGTCACTAAAAATATTTGGTTGTTCTTAAGGTAGAATCCTCTTGAGCCTGGTACTATGATCTTGTCCTTCGTCTTGGTGAGGGTCGCAGACTGCTTGCTCTCAAGCTGAGCAAGAAGGGCAACCAGCTTCTGCAGGCTTTCATCTTCCTCGTCTTTCTCAGGCTCTTCATCTACAACGTTTGGAATAAAGACAAACTCTCCCTCGTGAGATGTAAACCTTCGTATCTGAGGCGTTTGCATATTCTCAGTATCGATGGTAACCTTCTCCTTGACGTACATCCCAAGCTCAGCGCCTGTGATGACACCATCGTTGTTAACATCAGCGCGTGTTTCCTTTAGTCCGCTCAAAATATTTTTTGTAAATGCGCTGTGCTGCCACTCGTCCTTCTCCTGGACTTTTTCCTCAGAACCGCCTGCGGTAATAATCTGTCTCGCGGGGTCCTCAACAATCTTGTCAATATAGCCAGGCGCGCTATCAGACAGGCCCCTTGTATTCATAGCAGCAAGGCCTCCGTAGCACGCGTCAACTAGGAACAGCATGTGCTTGGCCTTCGACCACTTTGAAATTCTTTTTAGTTCATCCATGGGGATGGAGGTAAGGTACTTGTCATCCAGGTTTCCATCAACAGGAATCAGAAAGCCCATGTCACCGCCATCAAGCCCTAGTTCCTCAGTTTCACCGTGGCCAGCGAAGTAAAATACTACCCTATCGTTCTTTCCCGCGCTCTTAACTATGTAGTTCAGCTCGCGCTGGATGTTGTTCTGCGTGGCCTCACCATCAATAAGCACCCTTACATTTTTTCTTTTGAAGCTGTAGTCGTTGATGAGCATGTTCTTGATTGACAGCGCATCCTCAACCGCGTAGTTAAGGTCCTGCACGCTGTCGTAGTCGTTGATGCCGATAATCAGGGCCCAGCTCTGGTCATAGATGTCTGAGCTCTTAAGATTTAGTCCGAAGCATACACAGAGCATAGATATATAAAGCAGTATATTTTGTAGAACCTTCATAGATAGGGAAAATATATAAAAAATCTATTTACGCGCCAAGAATAATATTTACAAGAAGCACTATATCAAGCACGTTGATCGTTCCATCGCTATTAATGTCTGATGCAAGCGTCTCAATATCTGATGGAGAATCAACGCCAAGAACGAAGTTTATAGATATTACAACATCAAGTATGTTGATCGTTCCATCAAAGTTAAGGTCTCCTATGACAACCGGGCTGTCAGAGTCTGTTGGAGGAAATACAACTGAGTCAATCCACCCACAGTCGTTTCCATCCGATACAGAGCCGTCCTTGTCAAACTCCCACCTGTAGGTGTGTTCTCCTTCTTGGACCTGGTAGGACTCCTGTGACCAATCAATCTCACCCGACCATGATCCCTTTTCGGTGTTGTCAATGAAGAATCTGAGGTAGTCGTAGTTTTCCTCAGATGAAACCTTTTTGTAGAAGCTGATAGAGCCTGAATCGGAGGCCTCCATTGTAATAGAAATAACAGATTTTTGATTGTCGCTAATGTTGCCTGACTTTGCGCTGTAGCTTCCTTCGTATGCCTCGATACCTGTAACAATCCAGTCGCTGTTTCCGCTCATGCTCCAGTCTAAGCTGCTAAACCCTTCCGTTTCAAAGTCTTCAGCTGCAAGACCTACAGCTATATTAAAACTTTGTTCCCAGCTGCCTTGGTTGCTGCTGATTACAAGGTTGAAGTCGATCAAGGTGTTTGATGGACAAGACGATGATATAGAAAAGGCAAAGGGATTGTTGCTCGTGCCTTGAGAGTTTTGGCTGATATTGGGAAACGAGGAGTAGGGGCTTGTAACGCTAACAAATGGGCTTGAGCTTGAAAGCTGAGCCGAAACTTCTGTAGCGGTTCCAATACCGATGTTTGAAAGGGTGATGAACATGCTCGCCTGATCACCTGAGTTTATAAGACCAGCATCTTGTGAGACAAAGTCGAGGTATGGCTCCTGTGGTATAGGCTCCATGTAGAAGTCGTGAACATAAGCGTCGAGATCATCAATGTTGACAGTTACAGTTTGAGGAAAGTATCCATAGGCCTCTGCTGTTACGGTGTACGTGCCCGGTGTAAGCAGCCTGTAGTAGTCCCCGTTCTCTATATCTGGGTTAATTGTCTTATCAATTCCCTGAACCTTAATGTCTGCGTTTACAGCTTGTCCAGTTGAGATATCAACAACAAGCCCTCTTAGCCCTGTGTGAACCTGCTCAAGATAAACTAAAAGAGGCTCTCTGTGCTGGTTCCAAAGGCTTGAAAGCTGGTTCGAGTTTGGCCACTTAGTTTGACTTTGTTCTAAAGTAACATCAAAGTCCTGCTCCCATACATAGTTCCAGTCCTGCATTCCTCCATCTATTGCGTACCACTGTGAGCCATTTGTTATACCATTATTAAAACCCCCTTGCTCCATATTAGGATGTGCATCGCTGTAGGCTGTAGAAACATGAACAAACATATCGTCATCTGGACATGCTGAGTATGATCCACTGTTGGGGCCATCATAGGGATAGTTTACAACAAGAGCTCCTGAGTGCATGTTTGCAGATAAAACAAAGTTATGGCTCCAGGTCCACTCCATTACAGCTCTAGTTTCAGGTTGCCTTCCAGATAATGTATTACTAGGGTCATAAAATTGATCAGGAAAGTCTCTGTTTAAGTCAATGTTATTTGCATTATATCTTTGCCCTAACTCAAAACCATCAGGGTTCATTGTAGGCATGATATATATATCTGTGTTATTAACAAGATATGTTGCTCTATCACTGCTTCCATAGTTCACACACAACCATTCAATTAAATAAAGCGAAAATTCTCTTCCAGGGGTTTCATCCCCATGCATATTTGCAACGTACTTAAATTCTGGTTCAATTTCATTTATTCCTGGGTTATCACTTATTTGCATAACCCAAAGCTCTCTTCCCTGAACGCTTTGACCTATTGACTCTAGTCTTGTTATTGATGGGTAGGAGGCTGCAATATTCTGTAAAAAAGCTGTGAGCTCATTATAATCATGGTACTCAAGCATAGGATTTCTTTGCTCTATGCCTAATTTTTTTAGTTCCTCGTAGTATTGCCTTGCAAGGTTTGGTATAGTAGAAATTGAAAAACCGAGGTTTTCAATTTCTACTTTCTGATCATGCGTTACGAAAGCATGAACATGCTTTTGAGTTCGATGGTGGTCAATGTCAATATCTATTTTATTTAGTTTATCAAGATCAGAAATATTGTTAAAACCTATTTCAACCATAAATTTATTTTGGTGAGACATAAGTAGGCCAAGAACTAAAAATGTTTGTAGGCATAATTTCAATTTTTTTATCATAAATTCAATTTACATCAATATTGTTATAACAGTGTTGTAAAAAGATGTTACTAAATAGTAATCGATAAAAATAAAAAATTGTTGTAAAATTTATTAATCAAATATAAAGTTTTACAAAATGATTAAACATCTATACATACTGTTTTTATTATTAGGTTTTTTATTTTCAATTCCTGCAAGTGGTTTAAAGTTTACTACTACTCAGCCTGATGGTACAATTTTAGAAATTATTCCAAGAGGAGATGAGTGGCAGGGATGGGTAGAGCTTGAGTCTGGCCACACAATTGCCAAGGATAAGGACGGCTACTGGAAATATATTACTGGCTATAAATCTGGAGCATATCAATTTACAACTATTAGAGCAGACTATAGTCCCCCAAATAATTTAGTTCCGCATATCAAACCTCCCAGGCAGGATATGGATGTTGAGCACAAGCCTATTAATTTAAAAAATTTGAGGTTTACCACCTTCAACGTTCCTTTTCTATTGATTGATTATCCAGATATGCCAAACACATATTCGCAGCAGGAGCTTGATAATGTATTAAACCAAGAAGGTTACACAGGCCCTATGGGCCAAACAGGAAGCTTTCGAGATTTCTATATTGAAAATTCATATGGACAGTTTATTGCAAACTCTGTTACGATTGGATGGTTTACAGCTTCTGAAGATCATCATGTTTATGGAGATGGAGCACCAAATGGATATGCAATGGTTCATGAGATGATTGGCCAGGCCATTGATGAAGCAGAGGCTCAAGGAGTTGATTGGAGTCAGTTTGACAATGATGGAGATGGATACGTTGATGCACTTAATATTATTCATGCAGGACCTGGTGCAGAAGAAGGAAACAGCACCTATATATGGTCCCACAAGTGGAGCCTCAATCCAAATTATGGTTCGTATGGTGATCAATCTAGATACTATGATGGTGTATGGATAAATAACTATACAATTAACCCCGAGAAGCAAAGTCTTGGTTATGATGGCAATCCAGGTATTGTTCACATAGGGGTAATATCTCATGAGTTTGGCCATGCACTTGGTCTGCCAGATCTCTACGATATAGATTATTCATCTGATGGTATAGGAACTTGGGGGCTTATGTCAGGAGGATCTTGGGGAGGAAATGGCTCATCTCCATGGTACCCATCACACTACTGTGCATGGTCAAAGGTAACCCTTGGCTGGGTTGATCCTATTGACATTGATGATCCACAGATTACGATATCTGACATTGAAAACGTAGAGTTTACTCCTCTTATATACAGAATGAAGGGATACCAAGATGGAAGTGAATACTTCCTTTTTGAGAACAGACAAAGGGTTGGATTCGATCAAACTATAAAACAAACTGGTATGTTGGTATGGCATATAGATGAAAGTATAGGTGGCTATTCAAACAATGACAATACAAATGACTGGCACAGAAGAGTTGATGTAGAACAGGCAGATGGTACATATGGGCTTAACAATGGCTATAATGGTGGCGACAGTGGAGACCCATGGCCAGGGAGCTCTGGAAACATGTCCTTTAGCTATGATACCACTCCAAATTCAAGGTACTACACTGGCGAATCTTCAGGGGTTACAGTTAAGGACATCACCGAGAATAATGGGCTTGTATCAGCTACGTTTAGGATGCTACCCAATATGGTTCAGGATGAAATAATATTTTTAGAAAATACAGGAGATGGGGATGGGATTCCAAACCCCGGTGAAGAAGGTAACTTGTCAATTAATATTTATAATCCATCGCCATATTTGATTAGCAACTTAAGTGGCGTATTATTTATGAACGATAGCTATATAAATCCACTTGATGAACAAATCTCTTTTTCAGATTCTCAGCCATATGAATCGGCATTAGGATTGTCAGATGTTATTGTTTCAGTGTCACCAGAAGCTCCTCTTGGAGAGCACACAGTTGGTTTGCAACTATTTGGAACAATAGATGGAGAGGACTTTTATCAGGAGCTTAGCATTGCATTTACTGTTTCAATTGACCAGCTTGGTTTCCCAAAGAATCTTGTGGATGAAAATGAAAATTTAGATTTTAGAACGATACTTACATCTCCTTTAATGGGAGATATAAACTCCGATGGTATACAGGACATCATTGTTGGCGATAATACTGGGCTAGTAAGTGTATACGATGTACTTGGGAATGAATTAATCGATCAGATCTGGCCTTTTGATGTAGGGAGCAAGGTGTATGCGTCTCCGTCTATTGCTGATATGGATGGAGATAGTTACAATGAGGTTGTCGTTGCAACTAAGAGTAATGGATTGTTTGTAATAGATTCAGAAACAGGAGATTTTCTTCATATTGATATAGATGAGTTTATAGTTTCAACTCCTTCAATTTCAAATTTTGATGATGATGAAGACCTTGAAGTGGCTTTTTGTACTCTCCAAAGTGGTATGCTTCATATCGTTAACTTAGATGGCAGTTACGTTGATAATTTCCCTGTTTTTTTAAATGAAAAAGTTTATGGTGATCTGGCTGTAGGAGATTTTAATTTTAATGATTTATCTGATGTGGTAGTTGCAACAGACAGCGGCAATATTTTTCTTATTTTAGATGATGGATCAATAGCTAGTGGTTTTCCCTTTACAGGTGATGATAAGTTTAGAGCCGGTGCAAGTCTCGTAGATATAGATTTAGATAATACTCCAGAAATCATTATAGGATCAGATGCCGGAACTGTTTACATGTTAGATGCTAATGGTGCTCCGTACTTTGAAACATCTATTGGAGAAAGCATTAGAAACTCACCAGCTTTATCAATTCAAGACGCTTCTCTAAATATTGTTTTTTCAACTGAAGAAGGAAATATTTATTATCTTGATGAATATGGTGGAATTAAATTTTTCAGTGAAACAGGAAAAGGCTCATTGCACTCTCCAGTTTTATCTGATTTTGATTCTAATGGAGCTGTAGATGCAGTAGTTGCTTCTGAATCTGGAAGTGTAAACATAGTATCAGATAATTTAGTTTTTGATAGCTATTTCCCACTGGTATTTAATAGTGAAATTATTAATAATGCACCTCTAGTTAGTGATATTGATAATGATGGTGACCTTGAAATTATTTTTGGCTATGGCAACTACCTTCATAGCCTTGATATAAAGCTTCAAGGATCACAAATGCAATGGGCAGTTCATAGATCTGATTTCCAAAGGACAGGCCTTCTCATTCACTCTTCAGATTTTTACATATTGGGTGACGTCAACTTTGATGAAAACTTAAATATAAGTGATGTAATTATTTTAGTACTACTTACTCTTGAGCCTCAAAGTGGGGGCCTTGTTCAGAAAGGAGTTGCGGATTTAAATGATGATCAAACGATTGATATTCTTGATATAATACTATTGGTAGAGCAAATTGTTAGTTAGTCATTTAAGAAAAATTGCTATAAATAAAGCATGGGTACACTATGCACCTAGGTATGGTGTTGCACTTTTTTTCTTATTAAACTTTATATCAATTATTTGCTATCCTGGAACAACATTGATTGACCCCTCATCAAAAAGTTATTCATTTATATATAATTTTTTTAGTGATCTAGGAAGAACTCAAACTTTTATAAATAGTGATGGCTTGACATATAATAATTTTTTTTCGGCAGTATTTTTTAATAATTCACTTTTTATGTGTGGAACTATTTTTATTTTTTATTATCTAAATGTAATTAGTTTTTTTAAAGGTTCTAATCTTTATACCTTAGCAAAAATTGGTTCCTCGTTTGGGATGATTGGAGGAGTTTGTTTTATTGGGGTTGGATTAACTCCATCTGACTTTGTTCATGATGCACATATAGTAATTACAGATTGGGCCTTTAGATTTTTCACTTTAAATGCATTTTTATTTTCTTATTTAATAATAAAATCAGAAAAGATTTCAAACAAATTTTCAATCGGGTACTTACTATTTGCATTTTTGTTGTTTTTCTATGTGTTTGTTGTTGAAATAGGAGGAATGCCCAAAAAAGTCTCTATGGAACATCTAGCATATAAGGTAGTTTGGCAGAAGGTTGTAGTCCTTAGTTTTATTATTAACTCATTTTTTCAATCATTTTGGGATCCTATAAACAACAAGGAGGATAATTAAATCCTCCTTGTCTAACCTTGGCGCATTTTGATACACCTTGAAATACTTATTAGCATCTCACTTAAAGCTATAAATAAATTTTTGATTATTTTATGATGAAGATCACATTTGCAGACCTTCATCAATGGCATCATTTGCAAGTTGGTCAGCTCTTTCATTTTGGGGATGACCAGAATGACCCTTGACCCACTTCCAGACAATTTCATGCTTTAATGAAAGCTCTCTAAGCTGTTGCCATTGTACTTTATTCTTTACAGGCTTTTTATTTGCTGTCTTCCAATTATTTTTTTCCCATGACTTAATCCAATCAGTGATTCCTAATTTAACATAGTTTGAATCTGTTGTAATTGTAATTGAACAAGGCTTTTTAAGAGCCTTAAGTGAATTTATAACCGCTTCAAGCTCCATTATATTGTTTGTTGTTTGAGCGTTAAAACCTTTTATTTCTTTTTGTACTTCATTGTAAATCAATACAGCTCCCCAGCCACCTGGTCCAGGGTTACCTCTACAAGCGCCATCTGTATAAATTTCTACTTTACTCAGTTTTTTTTTCATTGCATATAATTTACTTACTATAAAAAGAAAAGACCCATAAATAAATGGGTCTTTTCAAGGATTAACCAGTAGGAGGAGGAGTTAGAAATTCTAGGTAATCCTTTTAACTATATTTAAAAAAACATTAGAAGTCGGTAGAACGTATAGAGAGAAAAAACTCTCATAGTTGCTTAAGAAATGGCAGGTATATTTATAATATAATTTAGCCATAGAGTCTAATTTATAAAAAAATATAAATAAAAGCCAGAGTTCTTTTACGTGCTTAGAATTTGAAGTAATAATTTGAGGTTCGTCACACAAATTTTTTTATGTGAATGGTATCACAATTATTCATTTCATGCATGCTTAAAATTAATTAGAAATTAAAAAAAGGAGCAAGGTCATGATTAGTAAAAATATGAATTTAAATGAAATAAAAAAGTTAGAAGAATCAAAAAAATTGTTAGATAACGTTAAGAATGCAGAGTACATAAGCGAGCTTTGTAAGGACGCTCCAGATATTACTCTTAATACTCAGTGCGGAGTAGGTAAGTACAGCTTCGTTAAGATTGCATACAAAGAAGGTCAACTTATTATAGAGTTCAAGCTTGTGGTTGATGAGCGCTATCAAGATACACAAAAAATACTCTATAACATTGGTGATAAGTGTTTTTTAACAGCGCCACAGTTTATATATATTTACAGATATTTAGCTGAAGCATAGATAAGAATTAAACTCCTACGTGTTGTACTACTTATGACCTCGTAAAGGCCTCTTGCTCTATAGTGAGAGGCCTTTTATTTAAAAATAATCAATTAATCAAAAATTTGCTCTAATGATAGAGACTGGCTTGGAATAACATTTTCAAGATTAAGTGAATATAGTTGAAGAGAATTATAAAATTGATCAACAGAAAAATCAAAAGTATCTATAAAGTAATTTTCCCAATTTGAATTTTTAGCACCTCTCAACATAAATTCTTTAAAAATCATTTTGAAGGCCTCTTCTTCAGAATGCCCCAGATCTATTAATTCTTTTGCTAAAGCAAGTACCATAAATACTGAAGATGTATAGTTAATATCTATATTGTTACTACTATAGTCTTCAAAAATACTTGGATTAGTATGAACATTGCTGCTTATATCTGTAAAAGCAAGTTCATTGATAAAATAGTTATAATTATAATAGTTTTGAATATATATTGATTCAAAGGCTGCTGCTGATCCTTCAATTAACCACTTTATGCTAAATGTATCTGGATTATAGCCACCATTAGGCTCGTTCATTGGCTGATTTATACTTAGTTGATAAACATGAAAGTACTCATGCGCTATAACTGAATATCGATGCATATGATTCCATTCAAACTCCATCTCATTGATTTCAAGTACCATTATAAAGCCGTCTTCTGATCCTTCAATATATGTGCCACCTTGTACATCAGTAAAAGGATCCTGTACATTGCTATTCCATGCATAGACAGTTAAAGCATCAAAATAATTTTGATATGCAGGAATAAGATCTGAAAGATTATCTAAAATTATATAAAATTCATCTATCCAATCTTCTGGTAGGCTATCATGTATGTTATATGTAATATCAATTGTATCAATGCATGCACTTACTTCATTTAGAATAATATTTATAATACTAACAATATCAAGTATATCAATATACCCATCACCATTTAAATCTGCAAAAAGGTTAACATCGGTACCATAAACTATATTGCCTACTACCATTACTACGTCTTGAATATTTATAACGGAGTCATCATTTACATCTCCGGGGCATTGTGTATAAATAAAACTAGATATGAGTATTGCAAATATTATTTGTTTCATAAAACGAATTTAAAACAAAAAATCTTCTTTAGAATAGCTTTTGCAGCTATCTTGATTAAGATATATTAATACTAAGATAAAATTTTGAATTTTCGGATTAGTTTAAAATTATATTTAAAACTAGAACTACATCGAGTATATCAATATATCCATCACCATTTAAATCTGCTAAATTATTATACTCACTTGTTAGAACTATATTAACTACCAGAACAACATCTTGAACGTTGACTGAGTTATCATTGTTTATATCACCGATAATAAAATC
>MDSZ01054521.1_pt1 | contig 10338 bp, 4 predicted proteins | sample 811201 | NCBI WGS metagenome assembly MDSZ01 (sample SAMN05326647, study PRJNA326480) | marine metagenome | isolation source: seawater | place: Indian Ocean: North | collected 2010 | reverse complement strand
TTCTACAGGTTCTGGTTCAGGCTCTGGCTCTGGCTCAGGTTCTGGTTCAGGCTCTGGTTCTGGTTCAGGCTCTGGTTCTGGTTCAGGCTCTGGTTCAGGCTCTGGTTCAGGCTCTAACATACCGAAAGCACCCGCAAAAGCGTCACTGGTCTTCTCAGATTCCTTTCTGTCATCAACCACAACCTTAGGAGCTTCCACTTCTGGAAGAGGAACTGATTCCTCCTGAACATCCGAAGTTGGAAGTGGCACTGATACCGGCTCTTCTACCTTAGGAATCTCAACCTCTACAACCGGTTCACTAACCGGTTCACTAACCGGTTGCTCGACCTCTGGTTTAACCACTGGCGCAGTTGGAATATTTGCTGCCTCTACTTCACTAGCAGATGCATTACTGCTAGCTAGACTGGCAATGGGGGTAACATGACCTGCAACGTCGAATGCCGCTTCAAACTCTTTTGACAACGATATCAATGCGTCCTTATTTGCTGCAGGATTTGACATCAATGATTCGATACCTTTCAGGTAGCGAGTTGCTTCTCCTTCTCCACCGGTTTGCTGAGCGATTGCGAATAATTTTAGCAAGCGCATTGGATCTGCTACTTGTCGTAAACTTTCAGATTCTGCCTCTGAAAATTGACCATCATCAATAGCTAAATTCAGTTGTTCTGGAAGACTCATCACGCCAAGATGGCCTGCAACAAGGAAGTAAATCTCGCCTCCTTCACAGTTCAAGCGATTACTCGCTTCTTCGAAATCAAACTCTCCGGGTTTGAGTACCAAGTCGGAAAGTAAAGCGAAGAAGCGTTCAAATGAATCCTCACGAGACATTTCCATCATTTGATGAAGAGCGTCTGAAGACTCGAAGACACCAAAGTATGCAGCGGCTTCATCCACTTCAATACCATCTGGCATTGATGCTCCTTCTACTTCATCGGACATTGAATTCACCTCCCTGCTATTCGAGCCAAATACAACCACTTCTTGAGTGTGATGCTATCTCCTGTTTTATCGCTTAGACAGATCGATGATTGCTCTAGACTGTGGAGCTGACCAACCTGTTGTTTGCAATTGCATCAATATCGTTCTTTCACTTTCGCCGTCCTTTAACGCACCTTTAGTCCAATCAACTGCGGCCTTACGATCCTCCAGTTCATCGTTTGCGAAAAGTTCAGGGTCGATTTCAATCTTGGCTTTGCGTACTTTACCGTCGCCCACAGGCTTACGTTTTGCAACCTTCTTTCTGGCAGCACCATCTGAGGATGGACCCGGTCTTGGTCCACCTTGTATAGGCCCAGAACCAGGTCCTCGACTCGGTCCACGACCTCTGGCTGGTCCGCCCGGTGAAGGTCCTCTAGCAGGTCCACCTGGAGATGGCCCTCGCATTGGCCCACCAGGACCTCTAGTTGGTCCGCCCGGACCTCTTTGTGGGCCACCTGGCGGTCCACTTCTAGGACCGGGTCCCATCGATGGACCCGGACCAGCTCTTGGAGCAGGGCCTCTTGGAGCACCAGTGTTTACTCTTGAACCTAAAATTCCGCCAAGGAAATCTTCCTCGTCTTCATCATCATCAAACCAGTCCTCATCTTCATCATCGTCTAAGTCAAAGTCATTACCTCGACCTAATGTCACTACTAGTATGATAATCGAGACCAGTAGAAGTAAACCTCCGCCTCCTGCTGCAATGAAGAAAATCATTGGCTCCATTCCCAAAATCAGGCCTTCATCCTCATCCTTTGGTTCTTCGACAGTGATTGGACATCCGCTTGGATAAACATCTGCTCCTGGCTCTGTGTTCGGACACAAATCAAGATCATCGGTTACTCCATCGTCATCCGAATCTAACTGGTAGTATGCACAACCGTTGTTTTCTCTAGCTTGGAATGTCTTGTTTCCGGATGTTTCAGTACCTAGACAAAGGTCAGGTGAATTACCGTCTGGATTGTCACCCCAATTATCTAAATCGGCATCTTTCCATTGAGTAGGGTCGGTAGGGAATGCATCATCTCCAAGATAGTCATGATATCCATCACCATCTGTATCCAAGCAACCTAGGCGATTGTTCATAGTCGAGTTGCCCCAGTCATCAGGACAGGAATCGCTATTGTTAGCACCAGGAGCAGAAGAATCTCCATAGCCATCTCCATCTTTATCTTGCCACTGAGTTGGGTCTAGTGGGAATGCATCGCCTGTATGGGTATTGTTGTCTGGATTGTATTCATACGGACCCTTGAATCCATCACCATCCAAATCTTCGGCTAGAGCATTTTCATCCAAACAACCGGTTGCAAGAACTGGAAGACCTTGTTCGGTTCCTGGACATTCATCAAGCAGATCATTGACACCGTCACCATCGCTATCCTTCTGGTCTAAATTACAACCATTTTCGTCAACTGAAAGTTCAGGATTTGAATCTGGACACAGATCGATTGGATCGTTTACTCCATCACCGTCTGTATCTTCCTCGGTTTGCTCATCGGTACAGCCATCGGAATCTACATTGGCGCCAAATTCAGTTCCAGGACATAGATCAACAGCATCGAATACTCCGTCTTGGTCCTCATCTTTCTGATAGTCTGAACATCCTACTTCATCCACAGATTGACCAATTTCAGTGTTTTCACACTCATCATATTCATTGGCGACGCCATCATTATCGTCATCATCATTGTTTATGATTGGGCAGCCTGGACCAAGAGTACCATTGGAAATTCCAGGTTCGAATGGGCACTTATCGGGATTGTTACCCTGCTGGTTATCTCCCCAACCATCTCCATCGCTATCGGCTAACTGAGTAGGATCTTCTGGGAATGCATCCGCAGAGTCCATCATTCCATCGCCATCGGTATCGATGCAACCATATCCTGGACTGGTAGAATTGCCCCAGACATCTGGACATAAATCAAGTTCTAATCCCATACGGTTGGACTCATTATCCAAAGCAGTCCAATTGTTTGGATAGTTATCTCCATCTGTATCATTTGCTGCTGCTGGTATGTATGGGAATTTGTCAGGTAGTGTTGCATTATCCGAGGAGTTATCGCCGTAACCATCACCATCGGAATCGGCCCATTGAGTCTCATCATTAGGCCACCAATCTGCTCCATCTTCCTCATTCCATTCCCTGAAGGTTCCAAAGTCACTAGGGTCTGAAGAGCCATCACCATCGGAGTCGACACAGCCCAAACGATCTCGCCAAGAGAATCCTTGAATCCAAGGACACTTGTCTCCTGTTTCAACATCTGATTCATTGTCTCCATATCCATCATTATCATCGTCAGCCCATTGCTTACGATTGTATGGGAACAAATCTGGAGTCTTATAGTCGGTTTCACCAAGTACGGTCACGTCACAACAATCTGGGCCATGGTTATCTCCGTAAGTGTCACGATCTGTGTCTAAGGCCTGTTTCCAATTGGTAGGGAAACGGTCGCCTCCTACGTAAACAGCATCATTGTCCGACCAACCGTCTTGGTCCAAATCAGCACAGCCATTGCGTCCCCACCATGACATTCCGTCATCGCTTACACAATCATCACCAGCATTGGACCAACCGTCAGAGTCGTAATCAACACAACCCATCAAGTCGTATACTGAATCACCGAATACCGAAACACAGTCATCCGCACGTGGTCCGAGGTCATTATCTCCGAACCCATCTAAATCGGTGTCCTTCCACTGATTTCCAACATATGGCATGTCGTCGTGTGAGTCTGGAATCAGATCTCTATCACTATCCAAAACAAATCTCATCGCCACTAAATCATCGTTGTTTGAATTAGCATAAGCCATTGCTAAGTTACCTGATTCATCCAGTGTTAGCGGAATTGGTTGACTGGTTGCAACCATTGTAAATGGTGTACTAATCTGCAGGGAGGAATGAGAAATCTTTCCTGTAGTCCACATCATGGTGTCTGAATCATCAGTCCATGTGATGTGGTATCTCTCTCCATCCATCAATAATTCATGAGTTGAATTTGTGTTTGGCAAATCAAAATCATTAGCAACCCAGTTTCCGTTTTCGGAAAACTGAACCACCTTACTAATCGTATCATTCGCATCATAGATTACTACTCCGCCGTCCATCATTAAGGTGTTACTAGAATTGACATCTAACAACCAAGAATTGTATGATAGAGTCCAATTTCCACCTGACAAATTTCTCTGATGAATCTCAAGCCAATCTCCATCCATTACCGCAAGTCCGAGAACATTTTGATCGATAATATCTAACTCAAACGTAGCGCTAGTGTTGACCACAGCTATGTTTTCAATCGTGAGATTATCGCCGTGGGTAACAACTTGCAAGATATTGCTACCATTGACATCGGCCACCTGAGCAAACATCAGAACGTCATCATCGGTCCAGATTGTATCGAAATCATCTCCAATTGTAGTGTTGAGAATCATCGTCTCGCCCCAGGAACCATTTCGTGTTGCAAGATGAACCATATGATCGTCATCATCAACATAGATCATATTCGAATTATCATTAGAATCGATGTGCAAGTCTATTGGATATAGTAAATCGATATTTGACCTAACTGTCGCTGATGACCAGCCAGTTGCAATTTCTTCATGATGGAAGATTGAGGAGTATGCTGGAGATGCATGTGCAAGACGTTGAAGTCCTGTTGAATCTGATGCTGTATCCATCAATGCTCCAAGACCCTGTCCAGCATTCAGAAGTTGTTCCAATCCAGTATGTCCGGTAGGAGTTACGTATTGGAAATCGCCATTGTGTGAAGTGATTAGCACTGGCTGACCAGAAGAAGAAATCCCCATTTGTGCAACTTGGGCATTAGCAATAGTGTTCTGTGACCAGCGACCTGCTGGAGTACCGTCTTCAGTATGCTGCAACATCATTACAGAGTTGTCCTCGCCCAATACCATCACGATTGGAGAGCCACGAAGTGGGGTGTGCATATCGATTTCTTCAATCTTGTAATCGAATGTGAAATCAATAAACTCCCAATCTCTTTCTGTCATAATGTTTAGAACTGGTCCGAATTGTTCTCCCCGGGTCAAATCTCTTGATGAGTATAGGATGTCGCCCATTCCATCTCCATCAAGGTCCATTCCTGCAACGATATTCAAACCAACATTTTCACCGCTGGTACCAGATGCAAACAACTGGACATCTGTCCTCGGACCTGCTGAAGAACCCAAGTACAGATCAATCTGACCAGACTTCGAATTTGAAGGGGCCATCAACATGAAGTCATCATATCCGTCTTCGTTGATGTCTCCAGCAGCTGCGATGGTCTTACCGAGCAGAGCATTGGCAAATGACCCCTTATCAGACCAATTAGCGACCGGACCGTTACTAGAACCAGACCACATGTGGACTTTGCCTGAATGATACGGGGTTGTGGATGCGTATAGTTCGCTGATTATCAAATCATCAAAACCATCGCCATGCACGTCTCCAACAAAGGCCATTTCAGTTCCATACAATTTACCTGCAACGAGTAATTCGTGAGTATTGAATGGAGTTAAGGAGGTCCCATTTTGAGTTCCATAGAAGAATTCAATCGACGAGTAACCCAGAGGCGAATCCTCATTCCCAACATTTGAGATAGCCATATCCAACAAACCATCGCCATTGAAATCTCCACCTGCAGCAATGCTCATTCCAAACATTGGACCATTCTTTGTAGCGGTGATGTTTCCGTGATGCAACATTTCAGTTGAATTACCCTTTAGGATTACAACTGTACCTGAGTTATCCTCTGAATGTTCTACATTTGCAACTACTGCCAAATCATCGCAACCGTCGTTCTCTACATCGCCAAGAGCTGTGATAGACCAACCTAATCCAGCATCTTCACTTCCGTTCATCGACCACCAGAAGGCATCGCTAATTCCAGATGATGTACCTAATCGAATATGTATGTGTCCAGAATCATTGAAGCCCAACCCATACTCACTGGCTGCTAAGTCATCGTAGCCATCGCAGTTGAAATCTCCTATCGCCATTCCTTCACCAAGGCTTGAATTTCCATAACTGCCAACTAGAATCCTATCCGCAAGTTGTCCAGGTCCTGTAGTCGAACCCATGTGAATGGAGATTGTACCATTACCTTGCGGGTCTGAATACACTAAATCATCCATGCCATCAGCATTCAAATCGCCAAATGTGACAACGCCTTCTGGTGAATCATCATCATAATTTAGTGTCCATTTCGGATTAGGATCGATTCTTCCCGAATCCTCTCCAGACAACGATCTTAGCAAGGACAGAGTATTGTTCCCAAGACCATCGGAAAGAGCATAGGTGATTTGCTCAACAGCATTAGCATCTAAATCCATACCTATGCTATCGACCAAATCGGTTCCACGTGCTAGAATTTGTGTGGTTTGTCCATTGTCATCAATTCGTAACAAACGAATTTCTCCAAGTCCGGTGTGTAGATATGACAAATGAATCAGATCTGCATCATCGATAATGAATTCAATATCTTCGCCCACTGGACCTTGATCGATAATGGTCGTATTCCAAAAAGCGGTATTGAACATCATGTGACAAAGTGCTGAATCATTGTCTCGGAACATAATGTGGGTTTGTGAATTCGAATCAAATTCGATTGTCAAACCAGCATCATAATCATCCTCAAGAATTGTTCGCAAATGCCATGTTGGAGTGAGGTATACTGCATTTATCTCCGCTAATCTAGCAAATCGTAAATCATCATCCAACGAATATGCGATGTAAATTCGTTCTTGCGGACTTATTGCTATCGAACAATCTCCAAGTGTTCCTTGTGAAGGCGATTCTACCAGAAGGTCAGAGACGCTACCATTCACATGGATTGTTCGGTATTGAATTGAAGTTGTGTTGACTAGACAAATATGGGCGACTCCATCTTCTGTAACCACCATATCCATTCCAGTATTATTTGACTCATTCAAATCATAATACTCCCAATGGTCTAGAACCGATTCTCCCATCACATCCCAAGAAACACCATCTACTGTTAGTGAGGTTCCTGCTAAGTCGTGCCCACTACCATTTGTGAGAGAAATTGAACGGGAGATATTTACCTCATTCAACTCAATTTCCGTAGCACTGTGAGTCATTAGTGGGGAGCCTAACTGTACCAAGAACAGGATGATTACAGTAAGTGGCACACCCTTGCTCCGCCACGACATACTGTGTACACAACCTCCGACCTACATTACCATTCCCAAGAAATGAGCAAACGGCCCCCTAAGGGGGCCGGACTGACTTTTCTAAGGCGAACTGCTTGAATCGTGCTATCATGTCGCCCGTACATGGACGGATTCGTTCTGGTTGTTGGCAATGGAGCATGGGAAGATCCAGATATGGTTCTTCAATTGGTCGAAGATGCTGATTTCGTCATAGCTTTAGATGGGGCAGCGGATAGATTCGATGGCTGGGAAATTGTAGTAGGAGATATGGATTCTATCGAGGATCCATCACCTCACAAAGCCTGTTCGAATCAAGAAAATTCTGATCTATCTAAAGCGCTCGAACAATATGAAGTCGATGCTGTTGTAGGTGTAGAAGGTGGACGTTTGGATCATGCGATTGGAGCCTTCACTTCATTGTTCGAAAATCAATCAAATGCAATTCTATATTATGATGGTTGGAGAGCCTGTATTGTCACTGAAGAAGGCCTGAATATCGATTTAGAATCTGGAGTTAAATGCTCTGTAATGCCATTCGGAAAAGTGAGCAAAGTCACGCTGACAGGATGCGAATATTCCCTCGATAATGAAAACCTAAATTCAGGAACTAGAGGTATAGGGAATTTTGCTCTTGGAGGCGAGATAAACATCTCTCACCAAGGTGGAGATTTACTCTTCATTTGGGAGGCAAATGCGCTCTAATGAACTCAGAGTATTCCTCTTTACCATCCCATTTCATCGCTCTCTCATCGATTCTACTAGCGGTGATTGTTGCGTCATAACCACCCCAATCTTCGATGAGTTTGAGTTTCCATGCTGCTCGGGCAGAATGCCCAGGAAGCAAAGTTCTCCACATTCTAGGAATTCTTCCCGGGGTAATCAGATTGACTTGATCAACGATTGAAGTTGTACAAGTACTGGTGATTGTGTGATACCATTCTGGAGTCTCTGCTAATGCATTGGACCTATCACAAAGAGCGCTAAACAATGCCTTGTCCTTACCCGGAGGTGCTTGAACTCGGAAAAGGTGGACCTTGTGGCTCCTAGCATTGGTGCGAAGGTGGAGTGCATCTCTTTCAGTAGAGATTAGCAGATACAATTCGTAAGCACGCCATAGCCCATCCCATGGGTGGTATTTTTCTCCAACTTCTCTCCTTGTTTCGAATGAAAAGGTGATGAAATCACCACTACCAAACTCGAAAGTCAGCATCGTATGTGCAAGTGCCTTGATGCTATGGAAATGGTCGATTACGAACCATACGTCCTTGATATCATCCAAATCAACATCGATGTCGGCCCACTTACCATCGTGTTCACGCTTATTCTTCCATTTGAAATCCCTAACTTTGGAAAGGGATACTTTCGAACCTTTGAACTTGGCAGTAGTGAGGTGTTTACAATCGTCAACCCATTCTCGGTCTAATCTCGGAGTTTCTGCCATCAACCTGACATATCTTCTCCACATTGAACGAATAAACAGCCAAATGAGTCCAAGTGAACTGAGAATCATCACCGCTAAGGCGATGTTCTGAAGCATCACCATCTCCTCCAACTCAGAGTATTCTGGTCCCACCAATCCATTTCGCCATCGGTATGACGCCGCCAAACTATACCGGATTCATCGACATGGGTTGGTAGCCCTTCTGAATCGGGTTCACCCATATCGTTCAACATTGAGAGCCCTAACTCGTCATCTTCAGGCGAACGGACCATAATCATGAACACAACGATTCCTAGAACCATGGAAAGAACAACCATTCCCCAAATTCCAACAGAAGTAGTCTCGGTTTCTTCGCCTCGAGATTGAACTGGAGCGCCGCTATCAGCGTTTGCTGCATCTTCCGCAGTAGGTAGACGTACCAACATCGCACCTTCTGTAGATACGATATTCTCCGAATTTGTCACAGTTAACAGAACTCTGTATACGCCAGGTGCCCATTGTGAACAATCAACGGTGCTTGAATTACTTAGCAAACCAATCGATGGAGAAATTGTCCAATCCTTAGTGAAATCAGTATGGTCTTCACCTGCAGCTGCATTGTGTGTGATAGTACAAGGTGTTCCAGTGAGTCCTTGGTCACCATTAATACTGATTGAAAACATTGGAGGTGGCCTATTTTCAATCACCATCTCAAGAGTATCAGATGCTGACTGTCCTAGGCCATTGGTATAGGTCTCTTCAATGATGTAAATTCCAGCAGGCCAAGAACTGCAATCCAATTCTTGGTCAGTATCTAGAACTTTGAATGGTACACCGGTAATCGACCGGGTTCCTTCCTCGCCCCATCTTGGTCCTGTCTCATCAATGAAATGACGTTCGATGGTACATGAATCGCCAGTTTCCATGATATCTGAGCCTTTCAATTTCAAATCAACTTCAGGCACGCTCAATGCAGGAGTCATATCGAAGACTCCAATTGCCATTCTCTCTAGCAAACGTCCCTCAGAGTCACTGATTTCTAACGCAAGATTATGCTCACCAGTAGCCCATGAATCATAGGTTATCGAAGCGTTGATTTGATCTTCGAATGAAAGTGGTAATTCTTCTACAACAACAAAGCCTGCGTGATCTCCAAGCAAAGTCAGAGTCAGATCTACCCAATCATTTGTGGAGTTTAGCACGATAACTACTCGTATAGCATCCATCATTCCATCTTGATTACTATCCAAACTATCATTGCGGAATGCGATGATCGAAACCCCCGCTTCTTCAAGCGGGTCTACTTCTTCATTCGCTGCACCGATTGGCGCAAAGCATAGTGAAATCATCAATGCAGCAAGTATGAACTCACGCATTGTTGTCACCTCCTTCAAGAGATGGTGGTGAATCTTTGACGAGATATGCGACAGACCTTCTAGTTCTAACGACCATAGCCAATCCCGAAGAGATCATCATCACGATTCCTAGAATCAAGTAAGACATCCAACTTGCTGCAGGGTTTTCACCCATGGTTGAAAATGCAGCTTTGAATCCACCATATTCATCTGACCAACCATCACCGTCAGCATCTGGACAACCTTGTACATCTCTGGTCGAAGTACCCGGGGTATCTGGGCAATCATCTCGCTTTGCTCCCATTGGAACATCGCCAAATCCATCGTCATCAGAATCTACCCATTGTAACCTATCGGTTGGGAATGCGTCAGCCTGTCCCCAAGGTGATGCAAGCCAAGTCTGACTCGGGTCTG
>MDSZ01009364.1_pt1 | contig 10338 bp, 3 predicted proteins | sample 811201 | NCBI WGS metagenome assembly MDSZ01 (sample SAMN05326647, study PRJNA326480) | marine metagenome | isolation source: seawater | place: Indian Ocean: North | collected 2010 | reverse complement strand
TTCATCGGTAGACCACAACCGTGGGATAACGAGAATGCACCTCCAGACCCAGTAGATTCATTCCAAGAATTTTCCGATGACTATTCGGATATGATATCCTTGAAGAGAGTGTTAGCTAATGACACCATTCAAGTTATCCGTCGTACCGACTGGATTCCCCCAGAGCAGACTACGGGTGGTCTGGGTTATGTTTATGATATGTACCGCCATGATTATTCCTCAACTAAAACAGCATCGTCAGGTGCTACGAAGTTATATGATGCGGACTTTTACGTTGTTAACTCGTCCTATCAAGTATACAAATGCATTTACAACGGCACATCTCCTTCTGATCCTAACGGTAAACCTTCTACTATTGAACCTACAGGAACGTCCACCAGCATTATCACAACTGCTGATGGCTACCGTTGGAAGTATATGTACACGATCCCTGTTGGTCAAGTCCTAAAATTCTTCTCTAACGAGTATATGCCTGTACTATCTGACACTGCTGTTGTGTCTGATGCTGTGGGTGGTGAAATTGATACTGTTGTTATTCAGGCATCTGGTGCTGGATACAATAATGGTACTTATGAAAACGTCGCTATAAAAGGTGATGGTACTGGTGGACGTGTTTCTATTGTTGTGGATGGTGGTAAAGTTGTTTCTGCAACTGTAACATCTGGTGGTTCTGGATACACATTTGGTAAAGTTATTATTGATGAGATCAATGGTATTGGTGCTGGAACTGGTTCTGGTGCTGCTATTGATGTTATTGTTCCACCTATCAATGGTCATGGTTCAGTACCATCCATTGAACTTGGTGCTTATCGTGTGATGATTAACACGAAGTTCACCTACGCTGAGGGTTCAGGTGACTTCCCAACTGATAACGACTATCGTCGTATTGGTCTTGTTATGAATCCTGACAGGTTTGGTACTACCGAATTGGTAGCAGATCTAACTTTGTCTGGTACAAATGCAGCAATATTCTCACCTACATTTACTGGTCAGTTCCAAACTGATGAAATCATTACTCAATCTCGTACCGTTGGTGGTCAGCAGGTAACTGCAAGAGGTAGGGTTATTTCTTGGAACAGTACTACAAAGGTTTTGAAGTACTATCAGAATAGAGTTGATGGTGTGTTCCCTGAAATTACAGGTAACCTAGTTGACTTTGAAGGTGGTAATGCAATAGTTGGTGCTACATCTGGTACATCAGGTGACCCCGACATTAACTTCCCAATCATTGCTGGTTCATCAACCCGTGTTATTAATAACACTGAATATGATTTGGGTATGTCATTTACTAATGGTTATGCAACTCCTGAGATTCAACCAAACTCAGGTGATGTAATTTACATAGATAATAGGAGTGCGATCTCTCGTGCTGGTGACCAAATCGAAGATATCAAGATCGTAATCGAGTTTTAAAAAATGCCACAGAATACCAACCTTAATATAAGTCCGTATTTTGACGACTTCGATAAGGATAAAAACTTTTACAGAGTACTCTACCGTCCAGGATTCCCAATCCAAGCGAGAGAACTTACGACCATGCAATCGATTCTGCAGAATCAGATTGAATCGATGGGTCAGCACTTCTTTAAAGAAGGCTCAATGGTCATTCCAGGTCAAATTGGTTATGACCTAGATGTTAAAGCAGTTATTCTACAACAGAACTTCTTAGGAGTTAACGTTGAGAATTATCGTGATCAACTTACAGGACAAGTAATTACTGGTGTTACTTCTGGTGTTAAGGCAAAGGTATTATATTCAATTCCTGCAACGGAATCTACTAAAGGTTATATAACGTTATATGTAAAATATATTGACTCTGGTGATACTGTTTCAGCAGAAGATGTTAAAGGATTTATTGATAATGAGCAGTTATATGCTGAGAATGAAATAACATTTGGTACTACTTTGATTGAAGTAAGTTCACCATTTGCTCAGTTATTACCTGCAAATGCAACTGAAATTGGATCTGTTGCTTATATTAATGCTGGTGTATATTTCATACGTGGTTATTTTGTTGATGTTCAATCAGCACACCTCCTACTAGATCAGTATACAAACAATCCATCTTATAGGATAGGACTGGAGGTATCTGAATCTATTATCACACCTGAAGATGACTCATCTCTGAATGATAATGCTGCTGGAGCATCAAACTATTCAGCACCAGGTGGTCACCGCTTCCGTATTAAGACTGCTTTAACTAAAAAAGCAATCAATGATGATACAGATAAGAACTTTATTGAATTACTACGTCTAAACAATAGTAAGGTAGAGCAGTTAGTTACAAAGACTGCCTATTCAGAACTTGAAAGGACAATGGCACGTCGCACATATGAAGAGAGTGGCGACTATGTTATTGATAGTTTTGATGTAACACCTCGTGAACATTTAGATGACCTATTCAACAATGGTGTCTTTAGACAAGGTACAACATCTAAGGATGGTGTTGCTGCATCTGATGAATATCTTGCTGTAGAAGTTGGTCCAGGTAGAGCATACGTTAGAGGATATAGAACTGAATTCCTAACACCTCAGTATAAGTCTATTCCAAAACCAAGAACGTTCTTGAGTAGAGAGAATGGAATTATTTCATTCGAACTTGGTCAGTATGTCAGAGTGTATGATGTATTTGGTAACCCTCATCTAACTGGAGATGGTATTACTAATGCATATCAAACTATTGAACTAAGAGATGATTGGAATATTGCTCCAAATGGTACTTCAAACTATTCAGATTTCACTGGTACTGCTCAAGGAAAGATAATTGGTAAGGCTCGTGTAGTACAAATGAAGTTCTACAAGAGTGATACCCAATTAGGAACAGATTTTCACAATCTATACCTGTTTGATATTCAAATGTTCACCGCTATTAACTTCAAAGCGAATGTAACTTTGAATGATGGTGATCTAATTGTTGGACGTACCTCTGGTGCACGTGGATATGTATTCCAAGGTGCAAATAGTGGTAACTATGGTGTAAGAGATTACGCATTACTCTATCAGATCTCTGGAGAATTTAACAATAATGAAGTTGTAACTCGTGACGGAAGAGTAGTTGGTGAAGTTGATGCTGTATTCCCGTATCAATTTACTGATACCCGTTCAGTAGTGGGTAGAACAACAGGTAATGCTATTATATTTGGTGCTAGTTTAGCAATGAACGATCAGTATCAGATCGATTGCTATAACGTTATTGTTGATCAAGCAGGTAATAATAGAATTGAAGGATTTGGATCCAATTTTGGTACAGAGTTGAGACCAGGTGAGGTTATTCGTGTAGTTGGTACAACCCAAAAGGCAGAGAAGACCTTAAGAATTCGTGGAATTGATGATACAAACATCAACTTGAGTGCTGCAAACTCTGGTACTGGTGCTTCTAACATCATTTTTGACTATGCACAACAACATGCACTCCTTGGAACTGGTAAAGGAACAACACCAGATGGAGATTATACACAGGGTACTGTAGTTAGAATGCGTCCTTATGTCTTTAATAAGGATTATCAGAATGGTGAACTATCAATTGACTTACCATATCGTTCAATGAGATCATTGGATGATGAATCATTCTATGTCTACAGATCATTTATTAATAAGGTTGTAAGTAACGGTGACATCACTATTACTCTACCTGAATCAGAAGCATTTGCTGCTCTAGCAAAAGGTGATTATACTGTAACAATTGCTGCTCAGTCTGGTTCTTCTTATGTTGTTGGACAAATCTTAGATCTAGACACAGAGGATACTGCTGGTAATCTTACAGTAACCTTTGGTGCAGAAAGACAGTCTGTATCTATTGCTGGTCTTACTAACGTTACTCAGATCCATTTGAATGCATTGGTGTCTAAGAATACTGTTGCACGTAAGATTAAGACTGCATCTAAGATGCGTGTCTTAAAGGTAATTAAGACAGATAGACAGGATGATGTTCTTAAGTTTGGTCTTGCATATGGTAATCTTTATGGTACCCGTATTGAAGATAAAGAAATATCATTTGGTTTAAATGATGTCTATAAGATTCATGCTGTTTATGAATCTAATGATGAGAACGATGCTCAAGTACCATATGTTGTACTAGATGAATCCACTTTCTTTGATATTGGAAGTGTGATTATTGGTCGTACTTCAGGTGCAAGAGCAAGAGTAATATCATTTGTTAACTCAACACTTCGTTTATATAACGTAGCATTGAATGAGATACCTTTCATTCCAGGTGAAATTATAGATGGATATGATGATACTGATGCTCCATTAACAGCATTGATTGATGATGCTGATGGATCTGTTGTATTGGGTGCTAAGAATATTACAACTCAATTTAAGTTGGATCCTGGTCAGAATTCACATTTCTATGATGTGTCTAAGATGATAAGGGAACCAAATACTGCTCCACCAACTAGAAGATTGATGGTAGTATTTGATTACTTCTTACATGAACAGACTGGTGATTACTTCTCAGCACAATCATATACAGGTATACCATTCAAGGATATCCCCAACTATAAGTTAGATGGTAACATTAACTTCCTAGTTGATACAATTGATTTCAGACCTGGTGTTGGTGAACAGGCAGAAGGATCAGGTACAGTTACAGCACCATACTATGTGAACTGTACATCATTTGATTTTGATTCAAGAGAATTTAACACAACTGGTGGTCAAGGTGGATCAACCATCTTTGACATCATGCGTGTAGAAACAGACTTCCGTGCTGACTACAGTTGGTATCAAGGTAGATTAGATCACCTATATCTTGGACATAATAACGAGTTAATCGTTGCTCAAGGTAAACCAGGTGATGATTTGGTACCTCCAGATAAAGTTGAGAACGCAATGCTTATAGCAACGTTAGAACTTAAACCATATTGTTATGATCCTGAAAGAGACGTAATTGTAAAACTTGAACAGATTCGTCGTTATACGATGAAGGATATTGGTGATCTTGAGAAACGTCTTGGTCAAGTTGAATTCTATACTTCACTATCAATGCTTGAGGCATCTGCAGACAGTGCTAAAGCATATGATGAAAATGGATTTGATAGATTTAAGAATGGATATGTAGTGGATGATTTCACCGATCATACTGTTGGTGATGTACTTAGTGAAGATTATAAGTGTTCTCTAGATTTCTCAGAAGGATTACTTAGACCAGCACATTATACAACTAACGTTGCTCTAGAGTGGAATGAAACTGCTTCTTCTAATGTTATTAAGCATGAAGGTAATATCATTACTCTTCCTTTTACAGAACAGAAAATTGTTGAGCAACCTTATGCTTCACGTCAAGAAAACGTTAACCCATTTAACGTATTCACATTCATCGGAAGAATAGATTTAACACCATCATCTGATGACTGGGTTGATACTAATAGATTGCCAGCAAGAGTTGAAAACGTTGAAGGTGACTTCTCATCTGTATCTGCAGATATGCAAGTTGACCAGAATGGTTTTGCACCTATTCAATGGGGTTCATGGCAAACTAACTGGACTGGTGAATCATTAACATCAACAAGTAGATTCCAATCACAATCTGGTACTTATGGTATTGGTCGTCAGTTAGGTCGTGCTGGTCACGGTCAACGTCGTCAAGGTTTGTTCTATCTACATGAACGTCGTACCTATCGTGTTGTTAATAATCAGGCACGTCAAGGTATTAGAAGTCGTGTTGTACCTAGAATTGATCGTAAATCTTTAGGAGATACAATATTATCACAGACTGCAATTCCTTGGATACGTTCTAGAAACGTTGGGTATAAGGTTGCTCGTATGAAACCTAATACTCGTTTCTATGCATTCTTTGATAATGTAAATGTCTCTACTTATCTTACACCTAAGATTATTGAATTGGTTAAGGACTCTTCTGCAGATCCAACAACTAATGAAACTCCATTTGTTGTGGGTGAGGTAGTAGTTGGTCAAACTTCTGGATGTAGACTTCTTGTAGCACTACCTAATGATGGTGGACAATTTAATCCTTACACAGGAACAGAAACAGCACTACCAGAATCATATGCATCGCAGACTGATATCTTAAATATTGATATTGCTGCAATGGCAGAGACAAAGAATCCTGATTACTATGGAAATATTCAAGTTGGTGAAATTCTATTAGGTCAGACATCTGGTGCTAGAGCAGTTGTAAAAGATCGTAAGATCATTTCTAATAACGTTGGAGAAGCAGGGGGTACCTTGTTTATTCCTAATCCAGGAGAAGATTCAAACCCAAGATTTGCAACTGGTACTCGTACATTTAGATTCACTACTAATAGTGATAATAGTAAGTTACCTGGAACTGTTGATTCATCTGCTGAAACAACATACGAAGCAAGAGGTACATTACAAACTGTAAGAGAGAATATCCTTGCTGTTAGAAATGCTGAGATTGTTCGTGACACTGTATCTGAAGATAGAGTTGTTACAACTACTAGAACTGAGGAACGTCAGGTTGGTTGGTATGACCCTCTTGCACAATCATTCATTCTAGATGAGGATGGTGGTACATTTATCAACTCAGTTGAAATATTCTTTGCAACTAAAGATAGTAACATTCCGATCTCTATGCAGATCAGAACTATGGAAAATGGTTATCCTACTGCTTCTATTCTTCCATTCTCTGATGTTACTCTAAATCCAATACAGGTTGAAACTTCTGAAAACGCAGCGATTCCAACGAAGTTTACTTTCCGTGCACCTGTATATCTTAAGAAATCTACGGAATATTGTTTCGTTCTATTATCAGACTCCAACGAATATAAGGTATGGATATCCCGAATGGGTGATGTTGATATTACTGGTACTAGAACCATTTCGGAACAACCTTATGCTGGTGTACTCTTCAAGTCTCAGAACGCATCTACGTGGACTGCTGACCAATATGAAGATCTTAAATTTACAATGTATCGTTGTCAATTTGGACCTACTAACGGTATTGCAACCTTTAATAACTGTACACTTGGAAAAGGTAATGGTGGTGTTCACAATTTAATTGAGAATCCAATCCTTACACTTAAACCAAAACAGATATTAGATTTACCAACTGGAAACCTATCACTCTCTAATGCTCCAGCATCATTTACTGTAGGTGCGAGGGTTGTTCAGGATCCTTCTGGTGCTCAAGGTACAGTTACAGAATTTGATACTACTGGTTCAAATCCTAAAGTAACCTTAACAGATATAACTGGAACATTTGCTTCTGGATTTACTCAGTCTGGTGGTGGTATCTATCAGGTATTGAAATCATCCCAGTCTAAAGTAACCATTACCTGTTCTGTTGTTAACCCTGCTACTGGTTTTGCTGTAGGAGATGTTATTACCAATGGTGCAAATGCTGAAGCGGTTGTTACATCATTCACAGTCGGTACTGGTGTATTAGAAGCAAATTACGTTAAAGGTTTATTTGCTGATACTGACACTATCACTGGTGGTACTCCAACTGTACAGGCAAGTATTCAGGCAAGTGGAGTTGTTTACGGCTCTGGTGCTGATTCATATGATGCATTCCCAACTGCAACACCTTCTTATGAGAATGATGATAGAGAAGTTCTTGTTTATCATAGAAATCATGGTATGCATGAACGTGCTAACAATGTTACCGTTGAAGGATTAATTTCTGAGATTAGTAACACTGTATTGACATCTACTCTTGCATCAGATGCAACAACAATTGCTGTACAAGATGCATTATCATTCCATCAAATAATAAATAACGCACCTGTTTCCACATCCAATCCTGGTTACATTAAGATTGGTAATGAAATTATTGCTTATAGTGCTGTATCAAATACAGGTCAAACTATCACTGTTTCTACTAGTGGTAGAGGTGCAAATGAAACAACTGCTGCAGAACATGCTTCTGGTACACAAGTTGAATGTTATAACCTTGATGGTATCCCATTGACAGAATTGAATAAAACACATACATCAATCTCTTGTCCTTGGTTAGATTCCTATATGTTACACACTAGTAGTGTTGCTACTAATGGTATACGTGGTGGTGGTAAACATACATTTGCAACACAAAATGTACAGTTTGAAACATTAACTCCTACTGTATTAACCATGAATCTTCCTGAAACGGATATTCGTACATTAGTTAATACAACCACTGCTACATCTATTGGTGATGGTTCAACTACAATTGACCAAGCATCATTTATTAATACTGGAGATTTTGAAGAAGTTACCTTAAACGAACGGAACTTCTTCCCTAATCCAAAACTAATTGCTTCTCAAATTAATGAGAACAATAAGATGGAAGGTGCCAAGTCATTTACTATGCAAATACAATTGGCGACAGATAATATTAATTTAACACCTGTCATTGACTTGGATCGTTGCTCACTAATTACTACCTCCAATAGAATAAACTACTGGCCAGGTGGTTCTGCAGCAATACCATCTCAAGCGAATATAGATAGAGCAGGAGATACCTCAACTGATCCAACTGGTGATCAGAATGCTGCGGTATATCTTACACGTCTCGCTCGTCTAGCACAAGAATCCAGAACGCTAAAATTAGCATTCCAGATTACTAGATCTGCCGACGCTTTCATTTATCCATACTATAAGGTATTCACCTTCGGTGCTTCTACTAGACCAGAAGATGTTGATTGGACTCCGTTCCCTGAAAATATAAATTATGACACAACACCATCCGAAGAAATTCTATGGAAGGATTTTGAATATGAGGTTACTGGATTGAACTTTAACGCATTCCAAGTAAAATTGGTAATGAAGTCCAAGAATCAGTCTTCAGTTCCATTTATTGCTGATCTTAGAGCAACAGCTTTAGCTACATAGAAGGTTCCCTTGAACCCTTACAGTGTTAGTTTACTTAGATAATTGATTTATGTCAAGCCTTGATCCAAAAAAGGAAGGATTCATACCTGTAGAAGGGCATGAACACAAATGGAGAGATCCATATTCAAATGCTATTGTCAATACGAATATGGATGCTTACACTAAATATATGAATGCTCACAAGATAAGACAGCAAAAAGATCAGAGTGTTCACACTTTACAAAATGATGTGGATGCACTAAAATCAGATATATCTGATATGAAATCAATGTTATTAAAACTCGTGGAGGACAAAAATGCCCGTTGATGTGACTGAACAATTGCCACCTGAAGAACTACTTGCACAGTTCCGATCCAGGTATGAGGGAATTTTACAACAGAATAAAGAGCTTGCTCAAACAATCAAGCAGAACGAAACTCAAGCACTTAAACTACTTGGTGCTATCGAGACCTTAGAATATTTGAATCCCCCTGATGAGGGAGAACAATCTCCCGAAGGGGAATCCCCAGAGGGAACACAGGAGTCCTAACGGGACTCCTTTTTTATTAAGCATATAAATAACAAAGTAGCATGGCTAGCTGGCACAATTCGTATAACCAATGGCAAATAGAATACAATTAAGACGTGATGGTGCCCAACAGTGGGCTAACGTTAACCCAATACTTGCTCAAGGAGAACTAGGTATTGAGATTGATACTTCTCGTATCAAGATCGGTGATGGTGTAACTCCTTGGAACTCTCTGAAATATGAGAGACCGATTGAAACGGAATCTAATACTGCTAATACTCTTGTTAAACGTGATTCTGATGGTAACTTTGCCGCTGGTGCCATCACTGCTTCACTTATAGGTAATGCTGCTACTGCTACTCGTCTTGCCAACACTAGATCATTCACCCTTGCAGGTGACATGTCTGGTTCTGCTAGCTTTGATGGATCTGCCAACGTAAACATAACTGCTGAATTGAATTATGTTACGTCACTGCCACACTATGATGCCAATAATTTATCTGCTACAGGAACATATACACAGATAACACTTGACTCTCGTGGTCGTGTTATTAATGCTGCGAATCCTACAAGTTATTCAACTTATGGTATTACTGACGTTCAACCACTTGATGCTGACTTAAGTTCGTTAGCAAACATGACGGGATTTGGTCTCATTTCTCGTTCTGCTGCTGGTACTCTTGTTAATAGAGAGGTAACTGGTGGTGCTGGTAGGATTGTTATAACCAATGGTTCAGGACAAAGTTTAAATCCTATAGTTGACCTTGCTGATACTGCTGTTGTTGTAGGACAATATAACCCTAATGGTAACCTTGACCCTTCATTAATATCAATTGCTGGTAATGGTAATGAGACTGTTAACACCACTCAGGTAACTTTTGACCGTTATGGTCGTTCAACACAAGCATTAACAATTCCTATTGCTACTGCTAAAGAGGGTTCTACTTATGATGCATATGATAATGCAACTGCATATAGTAGATTTGCTATAGTTGAAACAAGTGGTGCTAGGGTATACCAGGCTGCTATA
>MDSZ01206667.1_pt1 | contig 10339 bp, 9 predicted proteins | sample 811201 | NCBI WGS metagenome assembly MDSZ01 (sample SAMN05326647, study PRJNA326480) | marine metagenome | isolation source: seawater | place: Indian Ocean: North | collected 2010 | reverse complement strand
CTTTTTGTCTTCGTGGGATCCTATGATTGCAATTTTGTGATCCGTTTGTTCAAGAAAAATTTGCAGGAGTCTGGAGAAGTTTTCATCGCCCCAGCACTTTTCCGGGAAACCGCCTCCGGGCGCGAGAATGATGCGTTTTGATTTTTCTTTTCTTTCTCCCCATCTGCTTTCGGCTTCCAATCTCTCTGCATTGCGTAAAAAAATTCGCGGGCGTGGTTCGATTTCGGCTTTTGCATCAAGCAGTTCAAGGAAAGCAAGTCCGGCTTTTGCAACATTTCGATCTTCCCTGAAGTCCACGCAAGCCTCACACCACTCATCTCCGCCTGCATATCCGTTAACTCCAAAACGATGATGGATTCGAGCCCTTTTGAGCAGCCAGGAACCCTGCCTGCTCCCAAGTATGTCAATGCCATGCGAATGCCTGCTTTTGGTTATGAACCTGCTTTCTCTAGAAAACAGGACATACCAAAGTCCGTTAAGGAAGGTTTTCGGTGAATTGGCGGGGAAGTTACAGTTTTGCTTGTTGTGCCAAGGGGCATTGCAAGCGACGATTTCGTCCAAATCAGGATTGTTTTCGAGCAGGGTTCGAGCCCATTTCCCTACACCAATGGAAACTTTTGCATTGGGAAAAGCCAATCGAAGTCCGGACAGGAGAGGGGTGGTGACCAAGACGTCGCCCAAATCGTTATTTCTTAAAACGAATATGCTTCTGGGAGAGTGGGGCGTCATTTCTTTGCCAAGGCCAATATGTCGGTGGCGAAGGACGGGGGATAGTCTTGGGCTCTGAATTCGCTTAGAGGAAGCGTTCCGTCGGCGAAAGTGTAATTGTCGGCCGTGCTGCCGAACGCTCCGAAATCATCGGGTTTGCAGAGGAAAAGTCTATAGCCCAGGGATTCAAGAAAAACCAATGGACCGTTTGTTTCATAGCCGTATCTAGCTTGGTTTTCCGGAATGATTTCAACATAGAGAGCCTTTGCGTTTTGTTTGCTTAGGGATTCCCTCCAGCCCTTTAACGCAGGCACTTCATGCCCTTCCAAATCAATTTTCGCGAAATCGATTTGAGCAATCCCATGATCTTGACAGTACTTGTCAAGAAGGAGGTTCGAAACGTCGATTCCCTCCTCGCCCGGCGTTGCTACGTGGGATTGCCCTGACTGTTCGGTAGTCAGGTGAAAACGGGTATGTCCCTCCCTGTCCGAGAGGCAGGATTGCGTCAATTGAAACGAGTAAGCCTGATGCAAATCAATTGATTGATTGAGCAAGTTGATCATTTGAGGACTAGCTTCAAAGAGATGGAAGTGTGCCTCGGGTTTGGATGAAACCAGGCCGAACGAACAAAAGCCTACGTTAGCTCCCAAATCAAAGAATACGCCCTCTTGAGGTGTCAAGGCTTTGGCAATATCAAAGAAATGAGGCTCGAACTCACCCTGGATAAAGACGTTTCTGGGTTCGGGGTCCGAGAGGTCGATGATGGTTCTCGCACCGTTATTAAACTCAATCTCGCTCACCCGGTTCTGCAGACCGATTTTGCAGAGTAAATCGATGGTTTTGTGTCTGAGCAAAGACCTAGGTAGCCAATGAAGAAGTTGCATGTAGGTAGAAATAATCCTCTTCGATTTGCGTGTCTTGTTGGGGGTCGTAACGGGGAAACCCTTTCTCGATCTTCCGGAATGAATCGTAGCCAAGGCTCTTCAGGAAATCGATCAATTCGAACCTTTGTTCTCGGGGGAGGGTGATTTCGAGGGAAATTTGGGGGAGATGATTGGCTAGCGTGTCCTTCATTCCTTTCAATGCCTTAAGCTCAAAACCTTCGACGTCGCATTTCAGAAAATCCAATCGCTTTAGTTGGATCTCTCGAGAATATGTGTCGAGAGGGAGAACTTTGACCATGCGGACCGAACTCCTGGAATCGGATTCCCCGAGAAGCGTTGCCTTCTCGGAATCTTCCGGGTCATAGGAAATTTCCATACTTTCCTCGGAGTCTCCCGCAGCGAGATTGTTTGCCTTTGTATTTGGAGAATTGACCAACGAATCAAGCAACAGCTGAAACGTTTCAGGAACCGGTTCGAAGCAGTGCACGAATCCCTGTTTCCCACAGAGTTTCGAGAATAATACGGAGTAATAACCAATGTTTGCGCCAATGTCGAAAATCACGTCGCCTTTTCTGATTGTGCGAAGGTAGAGCTGCTTCTCGTAATTTACGGATTTTCTTTTGGCTGATAGCCAAGCGTAGATGCGCGGAAACCTCAGGAGCCAGGAATACTTAGTCACTACTTTGCAGACCGTAATGAAACAAATGAAGACAGGACAACCTCGTCTTTTCGTTGAAACCGTTGCGGGTATAGACTTTGATCGCACCTTTGTTATGAGACTCCGTCGTTACTTCAACCCGCGGAATTTTTCCTAGGGAAGCTTGGGCAAGGGCATGTCCGATCAGTCGAGAGCCCACGCCTTTTCTTTTTTTCAGGACGGAGACGAGGTCTATTTTGAGAACGTCTTGCTTGAGGTGCGTAATGCAAAGTCCTGATTGGAGGGAATAAATGGTTTTGCCGGGAAAACTAAATGAGTTTGCTATCCATTTCGTATAGAACCGTTTGATGCTTGCGCTCGGAATCCGGGAGTCGAGGGAGAGTCTGTCATCCTTGAAGTTATCAGCATGAAAGGATATTTCTTCGGCATCCATGTCCATTAATTCGACTGCCTTGACTTCAGGCATGAATGTTGAGCTTGAGGGAGAAATATCGTAGGTAATCTGATCGCAGACATGAATGAAGCCTTCCTTTTGCAATTGAATAAGGCTCGAGTCGTCGGTGGATGAAATTTTGGCGTCACAACCGAAAGCGGGAAGGTTGAGGTTTCGCAAGATTCCGAGGTCTCGAGAGAGGGAATTTCCTGCATCCGTGATGAGCCTGAAAAAGGGAAAACCGAAGACTTCGCTGTCAAAGGGCAGATAGGTCAGAGCCTCGAGCCGAGCGAAAGCGTTTTCTTCTTCAGTTTCCAATTTCAGACAAAATTGATTTTATGGTTTCGACGACGTATTCCTGTTCTTCTTCGCGAAGGGCGGGGTAGAGCGGAAGGCTAATTGTCGATGCCCCAATCCGTTCGGCCAAGGGGAATATTCCTTCCTCGAAACCAAAGCGCTCGACATAGTATGCCATAAGATGGACGACTCGGAAATTGACCCCTACTCCTACGCCGCGAAGTGACAACTCGGTAAGCATCCGGTCTCTTTTGTCAGGATCAACTCTTATCGTGTACAAATGGCAGGCATGAGTACTTCCTGCGATCTCCGGGATGATTTCGATCGAATTCAGACCTTGGAGAAGCTGGTCGTAGCGTTTGCAAAGTCGCTCTCTGCTTTTTCTTGTTTCTTCAATTCTAGCCAACTGGGGCAAAAGAAGCGCTGCGGAAAGATCGTGCATGTTGCATTTGTAGCCAAGCTCCGTCATGTCCCAGTGCCTGTAGATGCCGTCCTTTCTTTGATCCATGGCATAGGTGTCTACCCCGTGAAGCCTGAGAGGACGAATTCGCTCGAGGAGAGACTGGTTGTTGGTGACGATTGCTCCGCCTTCCGCACAGGTCATGTTTTTGGTTGCATAGAAGCTAAAGGCAGCTGCATCACTCAACTGACCCGGGCGTATTCCGTCTCTTTCTCCTTCGACGCAATGGGCGCAGTCTTCGATCAAGAATACGCCGAATTCCTTTGCCAGTTCAGAAAGCGCCTTCATATCGGCCATTTGTCCGTATAGATGAACAACGATCACGGCCTTGACGTCCTTGTTCTCAGCCAATGCCTTTCTTGCGGCTTCCGGATCAAGGTTTCCCGTGACCGGATCCACGTCGGCAAAAACAGGTTCCGCACCAACGTGAAGGATTGTGTTGGCAGTCGCCACATAGGTAAGCGGGGTCGTTAACACCTTGTCCCCGGGTCCTATGTCCAAGGCCTTGAGCGTAATGAAATTGCCCATCGTCCAACTTGTCACGCCAAGGCATCCGTCTACCCCTAGATAGGACGCAAAGTTTTGCTCGAATTCTCGGGTTTTCGGTCCTGTGGTCAGGAAAAGAGAGCCCAAGACCTCCTTTACCCCGTTGAGTTCCTCTTCTCCAAGCTGGTGTCTATAGAATTCTACTTTCAAGTATATCTCCTTATTAGTGGAATTCCTTCTCGCCGTCCTTGGTTACGATTGGAACCTTTCGCAACCAAAGGATTCTCTCCCACCATTCTCTGTTTTCGCTGTACCATTGGATGGTACGAGAAATACCTTCCTCAAAGCTGACGGATGCCTCCCAGTCCAGCAAGTCCTTGGCTTTATCGGTTGATGAAGTATGGCGGGAAACTTGTCCCGGTCTTTCCCCTACGTTGCTTATGAGCGAGCGAGGTTTGCCCATGACATCGACAATTTTCTCGGCAATGCTCATCACGTCGATATCCCTTCCTGTTCCGACGTTTATCACTTCCCCGTTCAGATCCTTGTCGGAATGAATGGCTGCATCAACCGCTTTGGCCAAATCCTCTACGAACAACCAATCTCGTTTGGCTGTTCCCTTTCCGTGCACAGTGAGGGCTTCGTCCAAAAGACAAGAAGTTATGAACCTTGGCACCACTTTTTCCAAATGTTGGCTGGGACCATAGTTATTGAAGGGGCGGATGATGGTGGCAGGAATGCCATAAGTCTTGTGATAGGAGTATACAAGGCGGTCCGCGCCCGCCTTGGCTGCCGCATAGGGACTCATCGGATTGAGCGGGTGCTCCTCATCCATTTGATCGCCAATGGCAGTACCATAGACTTCCGAGGTCGATATGTGAATGAAGCGTTTGACGTTTTCATTCTTCAATACGGCGTTGGCGATACATTGAGTCCCGAGGACATCGGTCTCAAAAAAGATTTTGTTGTCGAAAATAGATCGTGTTACGTGAGTTTCGGCCGCGAAGTGCGCGACGGCGTCAACCTTTGGCATAAGGGTGCCGATCAAATCGGCATTGCGTACGTCCCCATACCAAAACTCTACCCTTTCATGGTCGGGCACGTTTTCCATCGATCCGGCGTAGGTAAGGGCATCCACGATAATGATCCTGTAGTCCTCGTACTTGTTTAATATATGGCGAGCGAAGTTGCTGGCCATAAAGCCTGCTCCTCCGGTTATGAGTATTGTTTTCATGGGGTTAATTCTTACTATTTGATTCTAATTGTTCGGAGAATTTCCTTAGGAAAGAATGCGGCGCTGATAAGCGAGCGAGTTTACGCTGCTCTTCAGCGATTTCGTTGACCTTGTTAATTTGGTTTTCGATCATGCGGGAAAATTCAATTGGGGAGTCGGACAGGCGAGCGAGGCCATCAAACTTACCGATGCCTGGTAGGGGTGTGCTGACCACGGGTTTGCCGACGGCACAGTATTCAATGAACTTGGTAGGGCAAGTACCATTGTTCTCATCATTCACGTGATAGGGAATCAGGCAGACGTCAAAGGAGTTAATCGCTTGGGGCAACTGGGCATATTCCATATCTTCAACAATCCTCACGTTGTTTCTTTGTCTGAGCTCGTCTAGTTTTTCATCGGTGCTTGGCAAGCCATCGCTTTTGCCAATTAACTCGAAATCTACCTTCGGCATCCTGTCAACCACCTCGGTTAGAAGAGAATAGTTGATTCTTCGATCTGACAGAGTGCCGACGTAACCGGCAACTGAGCGTGAGACCGTTTTCTTGCTGGTTTTCGAGTCAAGCGGGGTTGAATTTTCTCCTTCCTGCTCAAAATCGAACAGGGAAAGATCGCAACACATGTTGAAGTGAGCCTTTTGACCACCGAATTGATTTGGGACGGATTCAAACTTGGGTGGAGTCAGGCATAACAGAAGATCAAATTCCTTATACGAATCGAACTCCTTGACAGGGTCGAAAAAGTCACCCGACCAAAAGATCGAACAAGATGGAGCGAAGTCCTCGAGTAGATGGGAATAGGCAGTTGAGATTGACCAAGTTGAACTGGGTTTCCCAAGAAAGGCCGAGGCAAGGAGCTTGATTTGTATTCTTGCTTCCGGACGATCGAATCCAGAGCCTCGGGATGGGCGCCTGTATATCCATGGAGTCAGGACCAAAAGGTTGGATTCAGGTTTGGAAATGCGAAACTTTAGCGGATTTCTTGAAGGAGGGTTTACCCAAATCGTTGGGCCATGATTGGCTAATTCCCAAGCGTAGAATTTCGGACAGGGATGAAGGTAGTAGTCCCATGGTATGTCGCTCAGAATCAAATTGGACTTCCAGAGGCTCATTTTCCTGAAGACAAATTATGGCGGAGGATGAGAATCATGCCCTTGAGGGTAACCAAAGCTTGAAAGAAGAGAATGTCGATACCTCGAAAGCGATAGCTCAGGGCGCAGGTAATCAAGTCGCTCGTTAGCATCCGGGTTAGGTTCCGAGCATATCCGAGAAATGAAAATTCACGCTCTTTCGGGTTATGCTTTTTTAAGAAACGGACGAAGTCAGCAGCCTCATAATCCTTAGATTTCCAGTTGTTCAATCCTCCCTGGCGGACTGATCGCCAGGGGTGGCATGCGGCCGCTTCATAAACAAAAAGAGACGGAATGCCTTCATCTCGCATCCGTCGGGCGAAGTCGACGTCCTCGTATGCGACTTCGAACTGCTCGTCCATGCCTCCGATATCTTCGAAAATGCTTTTTTTAACGCAAAGGTTGCTGGTCCAAAACAATCCACCTTTCTCGTTGGCAGGGCATCCTTCCGCCCAGGTTTCCCTTTCCCGGTCTGGAAAGATTCTTCCCTCGAGAACGCCAACCGATGGGTTTTCCTCAATGGCCTTGCCGTAGGCCGAGAGGTATCCGGGTTGGGCGATACAGTCGTCATCGATGAAAACAATCCATTCCCCTTTGGCTCGAGCTACTCCGGCATTTCGGTTTCCCGCGGGTCCCGATTTTTTCCCTTCTCCCCAGGAAGCCTCTGCGAATTCCTTTGAAACCAAACTTTGGCAGGCATCGGTTCGGGAATCGTCCGTTACGATCAATTCGTAGGACGGCGCCCCTTCTTGTTTCTCGGAGGTGAGTGATTGGAGGCATTTGCCGAGGTCTTCGGGTCGCTCGTAAGTAGGGATGATTACACTGAAGAAGATTTTTTCGGTTTCCATGTTATTCATCGATGATTTCATGGATGAAATCGACCACTTTACGATCGAAGTCAGGAACGGATAATTTTTCAGTGGCAATTTTTCGACCCTTCATTCCCAGACTTTTTGCTTGGTCTGGGTTATCCAAGATCTGTGTCATGGCTCGTGTCCATTTGCTCGGTTCCTCTGGGTTGATTGATAAACCGAACTCATGATCCCCGGGCTTGATGTGCAGGCAGCCGGAAGACGTCATGAGGACGGGCTTTGCCATAGCCATGCCCTCGAGCATGTTGGTGTAGCCACAGGTGTCCTCCGCGTCTCCGCAGAGAGGTATGCAGATTGCCAAGCACTGGGCATACCATTCCCGGAGGGTGGGGTAGTCAATAGCCTGATCGGGTGGATCCTCGGTCGTATCCAACCATCTGACATTGGGTGGGAGATTGACAGGCCGTTGTTCTTTCGGTCCGATAATCCTCAATTCCGCGGATACCGACTCCGCGCCGTTAATCAGTGTTTGGTAATCTCTTCCCGTCTTTCCAGTAGCTAGAAAATAGTTCGAATCGGATTTTTCATTCGGCGCTTTGCCATCAAACATATCAAGGTCAACGCACCATGGCAGAAACCTCGAAGTGGCGTGTTTGGAGAAGCTTCTTTCCGCTGTGGGAGTAAGGCAAAGAAAAGCGGAATGAGAATCCAGGTTCTTTGAGGAGTAGGGATCAAATGCTTGCTTGACTGATCTTCGGGGCCTGCGGAAGACCCACGAGATCAGTTTGGTTCTCTTGTAGAAACGGCTGAGGGATAATGGACCGCAAACCGAGTAAATAAGGTCGGATGATTTGGCCGCGCGCCAGCATGCAATTTCTGTTTTCGCTCCCGGTGATTGCCTGAACAAAAGTCTATTTAGAATCCTTTCCAGCAGATGAGGGACTTGGATGTTCTGAGTTTCCACAACCTTGCTGCTCCAAGATTTGTCTTTTTCAATTTCTTCCAATCCCCATAGGTGCTGTCTTGGGTAAAGACCGCGCTCAATATCCTTTCGCCTGCCTTCGATATAGGGGTGAAGAAGAGATAATCGCTTGATGCCTGTCATTCCGAGTGCCTCTTTGAGAGCAGTTTTGGCAGATGGATTTTCAGTAACCCGAACTGAATGATTACGATGATTGAAAGCAGTGTCAGTCCGACTATGCGCTCGTATTCATCCAGGCCAAAAAACTTGAGCGCATGCACGGGCCAGAAATTGAACCCGCGAAAGGATTCGTATTCGCCCAAATCGACGGACTCGTTCTCATTGCCCCCGATGATCGAAAGGGGGTTGTTGGTAGAGCCGTCGAATAATTTGTGTGAAAACAGCAATATGGTTGAAGGCAATTGAGGCGAATATGGTCCTTCGAATTGCTTTTCCGCTTCGATTTGCATGGTCAGCGGTTCGTGAAATTTTGTGGAGACTGCGACAAGTTGTATAAAGCATGAGCTGACGGCTATGATCGAGAAGGTCGCGACTCGTAATAGGTTTGTTTTTCCTGACCCGGCAAACGATACGCAAATCATTGATATTGGAATCAACGGAAAGACATATCTTTGGCCCCAAGCCCACCCCCATCCGTAGCTATAGGAGCACATCAGGCAAAACCAAGTCGCCATGAGCGCTATGCATAAGAGGGCAAACCGTTTGCTCGTCTGAAGTACTTTCGCCCACAACGGAAAAGTTAAAAGTATTGGGTTGAAGAAAAGAATTCCATATTTGAGAGAGAGAATGGACGGGAAGGCGGTTCGGAGGAAATATTGGATGCCGAATCCAATGCCTGGGTTTGCGCCGTAGCCAGATTCCAAGATACTTCCGAAGCGTGCGTGGTTTGCGTAGGCTAAAGCCAAACCAAGCGGCAAGAGAAAGGAAGCGGAGTGCATCATGGCCTTGGTTTGTCTCTTGTAATCGCCTCGGTTCTCATACAATGCGTAGGCAAGAAAAAGGGGGAGGAAAATGAGGTAGGCCAGTTTGATGGATGCCAGCAACGCAAACCAAAGGGAGAAGGAAAGCCATTTTCTTTCGCTGTGCGAAAGGATCGCATGCAACGCTCCCAAAAGAAAAGCGATTTGAGTAACCTCTGAAAAGTCGGTTACTGCGTATGGCCAATAGGCAGTCCCGATGGCCAGAAGCACGAGCGTTGCGTTTGCCTGGGAGATTTCTCGGCCTAGCTTTAACAGGATTCCTTTGAGAAACCATAGTCCTAGCAAGGCGAAGGGGATGTTGTAAAAAGATAATGTGAAATAAACCAATCTTTCCTCAGGTTGCCCCAAGATGGACGCCAAAATCTTACCTAAAGTGATGAAGGGTATAAAAAGAATCGGCAGACCAAGCCCATATTGGGAATATATTTTTCCGTCTGCGGACGGATTGACTGAGATTGCAAGGAAGTCCTTGTCTACAGGTTCGATTCTCATGCTGCCATGCTCGATAATTGCCTCTGCAGTCCTGACTGAGTATTCGGTGTCGACTACCTCCATATGTCCCTTGGCAGAGAGAAGATACAAGAGCGCGATCCAAACGAATGGGGATTTGATGTGTTTCTTTACGCGGGAAAACCAATTTTTCATTCAATAGACCAAGTAAGTCGTTTGCGGTCGTATGCATTGAATATGTCTCGAAGTATGGTGAGCCGATCTTCATCAGAAAATTCCCGAAGCCGGGACTCGCCTTTTTCTACCAAAATATCTCTTAACTGAGGTTCGTTTACAAGCCTGTCAATGGCATCGCAGAGCGCCTCGGGGTTGTCCGGCGAAACGAGCAAAGCGGCCTTGCCCACTTGATCGCGGATGCCAGGGAGATCGGAAACGACAACAGGAGTTTTCAGGGCAAAAGCCTCGAGAGGAGGCATATTAGTCGGTCCGAAATAGGAGGGCATCACGAGGGCCAGACTGTTTTTGTAGTATGCCGGCATCTGATCGTCGGGGACAAAGCCTACGTACTTGACTAGGTCGTCTACTCCTTTTCTTTTCGCCATTTTCAGGATGGTGGGCAAGTTTCCGCAGTCTGAGCCGCAGAAAACAGCGTACACTTCTTTGTTCCCGGATTCTCTGCGGTAAGCGAGAGAATCGACGATGAGCCTGTGATTCTTATGCGCCCAAAATTGAGCGGGGTAGAAGACGTAGGGCGCGCCAGGAGGAATCTCGGCTGCTTTTCTCGGGTCAAAACCCGAATCGTCTTTTTCGGGGGCTCTTTGAGCAGGTG
>MDSZ01061580.1_pt1 | contig 10339 bp, 3 predicted proteins | sample 811201 | NCBI WGS metagenome assembly MDSZ01 (sample SAMN05326647, study PRJNA326480) | marine metagenome | isolation source: seawater | place: Indian Ocean: North | collected 2010 | reverse complement strand
TTTAAATAGTTGCATTTATAAATAGTACACAACTTACGAACTTTCTTCAAAATCTGTTTTAACTTTCTTGGTACTAAACTGAAGATTTAAATCTATTTTCTTACCAGTTTTTTTAGATGTAAGCCTTACCTTAAATTTTTTATCCCAAATGGACTCTGCTTTGAATCCATAAGTCAATTCACCGGTGATGTCTTTAGCTGACGTATAGTTCTCAAATCCCGACTTACCTTCATTAATTAGTGTCTGACCAATATTTGGTATGATTTGTATAAACCTTCTTCCACTTTTTTTTGTTATTCTAGCTGGTCTGGGATTCATCTCATGGATCTTAACTATTGGATAAAAAGCCCCCTTGTCATTTAGCATCTCCACCTCATATACTGGCGACGGGTATCCGATTTTGCCGTGTACATCGACAGAGCGGAACATGTAATAAAACTTTTTATTTGGTACGATTTGCTCAATGTATGCCATGGATGCAGCTTTTTGTTTTGTCTTGTCAGAAATATCTGTTTTTATAACAGATCTAATGTTTTCAACAAAACTTCTATAGCTGATTGGTGGTTCGTCAATTCTATAAACTTCGAAATATGATGGATAGTCATCCGATTTGTATGTTATTGGTTCGTTCTTATCTAAATTACGGGCCGATCTGATCATCTGGACCATTCTACGATCCTTATCTGTCATAATAATAGGATGCAGGTTTTGCTCACCAGTGGCGCCTTGCATAAAGAACTTGAGAAATCTACTGTCAGATCGATATGGAAGCACCTCAACTTCTGGGGCTAGTGGCGGATCATCAATCAATCTTGATGTAACTGAAAAGAATGGTACCTCGACCAATAATACATTGGGAGTCACTGTAATGTCAAATTCGGCCATAAAACGTTTATCACCCTGAACCTCTAGGGCACTTCTTGTTTTTGATACATTGTTCACTACTACAGAACCCGGGACGCGTGGCTTAACTGATTTTTGAGTGTCTACTGATATGAACTCTACACAATCTTCTGTAACCCGCTTAGTTACCGCTACGCTCGAATATTCATACTTGGCGCCGATCACCAGCTTGAACACTGAAGCTTTGTATGTGTACTCATTACTATATCTTACTTGAGTATCAATGAAGTTCATAACATCAACTTCGTTGGTATTTGGAATCCAAAATGTTTGAATCGGCTTTTCTGTACCTTTAGCAAGCTTATCAATTTTATAGAACACTTCTTCTGAATATGCACTATCTCCGTCAAGAATTTCGTCAAATCTTCTTTGCTGACTTTTTACTAAGGTCCTAAGCTTACCTATAAAAATAGTTTCCATCATTTTTCTGTAAAAACCATAATCAGTAGTGGTAGCCATTTCTGCGTCTTTATTAGTCTTGCCAAGAAAGACGCTGTTTTGCATTGGAGATGCAGCGCTTCGGCGAAATCTTTCAATCCAATCAGCAATTTTCCAGATCTTTACATTGCCGCCGCCGACAGAGTTTACATTTGTAATAGTTTTGGTACCAAGCTCATTTTCAACCATTACTGGAGTCATGACACTGGTGCTATATCCTCTTGTTTCAACCGGCAGGTCTGATCCCTCAAGAGATTTGGCAATGTCTTTCATAAAAACACAATTTGTATTTGAATCTCTTAAGATCTGAGTGAACTGTGTTGTCTTATCTGTTGCAAATGTGATCTCTCCGTACATCGGAAACATTTCTCTTTTAACGTTATATCCAAGCAGCGACATATTCGATGCTGGTAACATAGTGTTGCGATAAGCTGTTGTTATGTTTTGATAGTCCTTGTTGGTTCGTCTAGTCAGAACTCTTGCAAAGGAGCTAAGGTATTGTAAACTGTTAATAGCTTTTGGATTCTTGGCTCCCTTGTCCGAGAATTTTTGAACCGTGTTTTCGTGCAATTGGCCATTCAAAGAAACATGATTGCGGAACAATGCTGTGTTCTTTACACTTTCATCATCTATTTCTTCTTTATAAGAATATAGAGTGTAAAGATTGGGAAGTAATTTTTCTGGAATTTTTCTGCCAAGGGCCCTTTCATAATCTTCTTGGTAAAAATTGTATTCTAATGCAACATCATAAGTTTTCACCAAACTCGTTCCACCCAATGCAAGGGCTTCTTTTTCAGTAAAAGGACGATCACATGTAAAAATATTATCAAAAAATGATTTTCCTGTATTAATCTGTCCGGTGAAATATTCTCTCCATTGTCTTTGATTTTTAAATCTAGTAGGATCTCCGTATACTCTCATGCTAATCTTTTTATAAGGCATCGTTGAGTTACTTACATCTGTTTCTTCTGAAAAGGCAAAGTTTGTTATAGCTTTGTTAGTATCATCTAATTTTGGATAATCCATCAAATATAATATCTGATCACCTCTTGCGAACTTTACAGATTTAGTATATTTTTTCCAATATGCAGATAACTCTCTCCTTAAGGGATCTGTATGAGAATCGATCATATAAGCAGGGATATAGGTGACTTGCTTGCTAATTGACATTAATAGCCACCTCCCACAATCGTAGTCGATGTTGGACTACCCATAGCTGAAGCTATGCTAGTGCTCGTTTCTGTCGTAACTACATTACCGGGACTAGCTATAGTCTGTGCTGTGTAGCAATACTCACTGGCAACTGATACTTGTTCGTAATGATTTGAAACTAACCCTTGCATAACTGTTTTTTCATAGCTCGATGCGGCATCAAGAAGATTTGTTGCAGCAAAAGCGGAAGCCCTTGCCCTTGTCGTTGTAAGTCCCGTGAGGGGTGTCAAAACCAACTCGCCATCACCCATATCTGCTCCAGTCATGACTGTTCCATCTTTGTGGATATGATAACTGCCAATATAATTAGTACCATTTGGAAGCTTATACTCTGATCCGTCTGTTGTTAAGTTAGATTTAATAACCGGGTTGACTTGTCTGTTGGGAGATTTTGATAGTTCTATAATGAAGTGTTCGTTAACAACGGGCAAATCCATGGTTTCATTTTGCCCAATATAGAGAGAGTCATTTCTATATTTTTTAAGGCGACACAAAAGTTTACCTTTTCTTGCTAACAATTGGGGTGTAAGTAAAACATATTTTGGAGATCTAAGTAGCTTGTTATCCGTTGTGCCACTTTTACCAAAGTCGACCAATACCTCAATTTGTTGCAAATTAAAGTACAGTATTTCGAACAGCGGTCGTAGTTCTGGATCTGACATCGGATCAGATTCCAAGGTAAACCAGTCTTTAACTGGCGTTGCTTGTCCTGTTTTTGTTAGGAAGATTGATTTTATTTGATTTGGAATCTTTCTAACTTTGGAGTCAGAGTCTGCAGAAACCACTGAATTACTTGATCTAATTTTTGAATCTACGCCATTTTGAGGGACTGTAAGGTTGAAAAAATCTAGAGTTCTTGAAAATTCTATCTCTTGCTTAACTTTTGGATTAAAGTTGGCAGCTTGAAGTGTACGGTGTCTTGTGCCTGAAAAATTATTCATTCCCACATTAACCAGTGTTGACACCAAGGAAGAAGCAAACAGCGTTGCATCAGCCTCTGCTATTTCAGAGTTCAATTTTGTTGTAACCTGCTCCTCATCTTGAGTGGCCTCATCGCTAGCGGACTTAATCGCATTATTGATAGCCAACAGTGTATTTTCACCAAGAATTTCCGAAACAGTCTGAAGGGGCTCAGTGATAGTTTGTTGTGTGCTTTTTGCCGGGGCTGCTGTTTTAAATGCAATTCCGAATCTCGACAAGAGGCCGATAGCCTGCATGTTTATTCCTGCAGTCATTGCACTAGCCGCTGTGCTTTGCTGCAGATCCGAAGCGGGCATATTTAAAACCGGCATTGTAAGTGAGCGGGCAGCGGGATTTGACTTCAAAAGTGTTATGCTGAACAGCATTTCTTTATATTGCTGCGCATCGTATAATGCTTGACCCCTGTTTAACAAGGACAAGTTCTTCCCACCGACCTGAAGGTATGAAGGAGACAGGTAGGAGTACCTATATGTTCCCATATCTGCCAAAGCTGATTCTTGGGAAGTCGGGGAGTTTCTAAAGAACTTGCTTTCTTCTTGTGTGAATCTTACCCTCAAATCGTCTACGCTAATGTAAGGTAGACCCGTCCTAGTAGATTTGGCATATTCGAGATATCGAGACTTCACGCTTGACAATGATGAGCAGTCGACTTCTTGATTGAACTGGTATTTGATAGATATTCTATCTGTAAGAACCGCAGTTACCTTAGAGGAGGCAGAAGCGTTGTTGCCCATTTCAGTCATACTGGAGCCAAGAAGATCGGCAATTTTCGTCTCCAACTCTTCAAACTGTTTTATGACTTCTAAGATTCCATCGGGCGAACCAGTAGATGGCTCAACTTTAAGATACATCTTTTTAGCCAATGCTTCGCCATCAGAGTCCGAAATGTTTCCAAAAAGATTAAGTATTTCAGTATATTTGGCAATTGGCCTCATCCATGGTGCTTCAAGTGGAGAAGAAGTACTTAACAATGCATTGGTTTCTTCTGGTGTCATCGTCAAGAGCGTGTCTGGATTTGGGAAGGCGTACTTCTCATACAACGCCGAGATAAAAAATTCTGTAAATCTGTCACTTAGAGTGTCGTAGTTGCACTTCATCAGACTGATGTTATAGTATTGCTTTAGAGCTTCTTTAGCTCTTATCAATTCTTTTGCTCTAAGTCTTAGATATCCACCAATATTATCAACAATAGTAAACTCTACACGATATTTAAACTTTCCAGATGTTTTGGATGATATATTGTAATCTACTGCCTCAAAGGCGCGCAAGTTATCGTCTGTAAGATTGTCGATTTTAAGTTCCTTCATCGCTCCTATAACAACATTTTTCTTTCTAAGTGGTGAATTCTCAATTCGGTTCCCAGAGATAATTCCGTCTTTCTCATATGCGTCAGCAATAACCTGTACTATCGAACTCCGGTCTCGTAACTGGCGCCGATCTAATTCGAACATGGTATTGGAATCGTCATGTCTTTCCCTTATGAGCCTAACTCCCTGTAGTTTTACTTTTGATCTAAGTTTGTCATTAATTTCTTTGTTTGTATTTTTAAGTAAGCCAGCGTATCTTGTGTTCTTTTGAATCATTTTTTGCCAATCAAAGAAAAATGTCATGCGCGCATTATTATTAGTATCCCTTCCTACAGAAAGGTTACTAAAATACAGAGCATTCTTCAAGTTTTCAGCAGCTGCTTCTGCAGTGGCATTCGATCTTCTTGAACGAATATCAACGACGCTTTCTTCCGATTCATTTGTGTCCTCCACGTCCAGCGTAATATTCGATAAATCTTGTATCGTTCTTTCGTCTCTAAGTGTAGGATTAGATACTTGTTTTCTTGTGAGCAAAGGCTCGCTCTTAATAATAGCATCATAGATTTTTTTCTTATTTTTTAGTGCTTTATACATTTGTCCAGACTTGCCATTAGAGCGGTCGGTCCATTCACTAAGCACCTTATTCAATTGTAAGAGTTTCGATTCTGTATTATTTTCTAAAATTCTTCTTAGCTTCAGACGATTCCTATTAAACTTAGTAGCTCTCGAATCTTGCTTAATGGCACTGAGTAATGTTAATATATCAGCCGATACCATATTGTCGTTAAGTCTCGAAGAAGTTATGTACTTGCCGGCGCCGACTGCATATGGCATGCCGGCATACATTGTGCTGGTATCTTTATAAAAATATACTGAAGCGGCGCTAACAAGAGATTTGTTTCTATATACCGCCTCTGCGGTCGTATTGCTACAAGCTTGGCCTAGCATATTTGGTGGCAGATCTAATCCAAAATCATTGATTAGTTGCTCTGTATCCAAATAAACATTTGCAAAATATGTTAAGTGTTCGGGTGTTGTTGTCTCAACTGCAAAACTAAATTTTTGCACCATTTCTCTAACTTCTGCTTCGCCATTTTGTTTTGCATAAAAATCTTCAATTTTATCATTTAACGGGATTATCCTGTTTATAATACTACCGTCCATTTTTTTGGCTTTATTAACTTCTTGTGGAATCGCAACAAAGTCTCTATTAAACAGAGCTTGGCTAAATTGCGCGTCTTCGCTATGAATTACCTGAAGTCTAAGATATTTCATCAGATCTTGATCGTGGAACCACTTTGAACTTCCGTTGTCGTTAATCGTATCAAGAAGTACAACTGTGACTTCAACTAATAAATTACGCGGATCTTTTGAGGTGCCGGCAATACCACGGGCACCAAACTTGCGCTGACCATCACGTCCTTCGTAAATAATAGTCTCTCTTTTATGATCAATGTGGGGGTTGCTCACAGGAGGTGGTAGCGGAGATAGCTTAAGGCTCACGGATCTAATCTTGGGAGTCGGCAAGACTCCTTGTAACAAATCACTAAAATCTGCACTGGCAGCTAGTCTAGACATTCTTCGATATCCTCCTCGCTAACGTTACTGGAGTACAAGTCAAACGGTATGTCGGCGCCGGGTGAGAGGGAGCCACCGGGGCCACCTGTTCTATCAGGACACTCAATTCCAATATCTGTAAGGTAACCCAAATCGGCTCCTTGAGACTTAAGGTTGGCTATGATCGCACACAAGGTTTCTGGTGGGATTTCGTTATCAACGTTAACTTCAAAATAGTATCCTACATCATCCTGATCTTGATCTGTAGTTTTCTGCACATCTGGTCGTACAAGGAGGCCGTCTACGACAGTTGGCGCAATTAATGGAAAGTTCAGAGGTCGTAAAATCTCTTTTTTATTCTTTTTTGTGTTCATCCCCGGGGTCTTCACCGACCCGGTTACATCGACCTCTTCGACTATAAACACTTCAATATCAAAGTTTTCTTTAAAAAAGTCGGTGTTCTGCTCAGTGATCTCAACTAGTAACTGATCTCCTGTTGTTACAAAATAAGTTCCATCATCAAACTTTTGAGAAGTCATCATGTATTCTGATTCGACACTTGTCTGAGTTTTTACGGTCGACCCGAACCCACCCTTGCGGGCGGCGGCTATATTTGGTGAAATACTGTTGTTATCGTACATCTCTGTTTTGTACACTATATTAGAACTTAGTTGAGGTATTTTCATTGTCGGATGCGCACCAGTTACATATTGAATCGAATCGTCTAATTCAGCAGCAAAATATCTTAAGTGCCACGATGGAAGCTTATCTGTGTGTAAGGCGCTTGTTCCGAGAGGGGCTGCGAGAGCATAGTGTTTGTCCGCTACAGGCTGCATTGATGGGACAGCCCCATTTGTACCCCTGATTTCTTCGGCAATTCTTAAAATTTCAGTTTCTGCTCCATAGTAAATATATTGCGTCTTTAATGCAGGAGTGTCTTCTTGAATTCGAGGCTCTATTGAATTTTGACTCTCTGTCTCCAAGCCGGCATAACTGCTATCATATAGCACGTTATCGTCAAAAAAAGCATAAGAAACGGGACGGAACTCACCTTTAGAAAGCAAATGTTTGCCGTATTGCGTAAGCTGGATGTCTATCACTTCTTCTTTTTTATTGAAAAATGCCATAAATTGAATACCTTTTTTCAAAAATATATAGTCTTGCTACCGAATTCATTACTGATTACCACTTTTTTAGAGACCTACGAATGAGAAGGAGAAAGAAAAGGCGCTTGATGCAGCTGCAGCCGCTTGGTTTTGGCTAGCCGCGCTAGCCATATTGGTGGTTGTAGTGGCTGCTGCTTGGGACGCAACATTTGAAAAACCTGTGGCCTGATTCGCCATGTTTACAGCGTTGGACACATTGCCGGCAAGATTCTGATTAATTGTATTAGCTGCGGCCATACCAGTGGTTCCGGCGGTGTTGATGTTGTTCGCAACGTTGCCAAGGTTGGCGGCTTGATTTAAGCCTGTTTGGCCTGCGTTCATTGTCATAGCTCCTTGGTTTCCATAATCAAAAGTCATTGCTTGGTCAAACAGGTTTTCTTGCTGCATAATTGGACCCGAGCCACCCCATGTTCCAGCAAGCCCGCCAGCATCGAGCCAATTGTTGCCTGTGTTCGCCGGATTCTGCTGCTGGAATGAGCCGGCTGATCCTTGAAGTACCTGATTTTGAATGTTGGCTGCGGCTGCGGATTGTTGTGCAATATTGTTGCTTTGGTCGTATAGGTTTTGGTTTACTTGTGCGGCACCCACAGCACTGACAAGGCCACCTGCTACGCCGGCGAATGTGGCGTCTTTGGCGCCGCCTACGATATTGCCAAGAGCATCGGCATTCCAAGCAGCTGGTCCAAGTTTTGTGGCGCCCTTGATCGTTGGGCCTGTTTCGCTTTCGTCCTTGACCCCGCCGAAGCCACCGCCGCCTTGGATGATACCAGCAGGAGTTGTACCCGGGATTGATGGAGGTCCATAGCGGCCTTGCTTAGAAGGTCGACCACCCGACTTATCAATAGCCCGAGACGAAGGAGTCGACGCGGGTAACGCAGAGAATTCTATAGTCGCTTCGATATTGGCCATTTCAACAATTGAGAAACAATCATAAGGCCAGTTATAACTATAGCGGGCATCATGATTCGAGCCAAGCTGAACTTGTTTACTTCTGCTTACCCGATCTAGCCTGTCCAACTCGGGAGTCTTGGCAATGATTTTATCATAGTAATTTGTTGGGGCGCGCTGTTTGGCCTTAAACACCATCCACTTAATTTTATCCTTGAGCGGTTCACTGTCTTCAGCAGATGCATAGCCCATTAATTCATTTATCAACAAGGAGTGAGTTATGGTAGACTTGGACATTTGGAATCCCTTTGCAGATGTTGGCATCAAGTTTTGCCAAATATAGGATAAGTCATCTTTATCAAACGTCATACTAAACTCAAAAATGTACATTGCAACTGCAGGAAGCGTTCTGTTGGATAGGAAATCAAATTGTGGTGGAAGTACATATTTTTGCATTAAACTAACTTGATCTTTGATACTAGTTCCCGGCTCGTCGGCGCCACCTTCAAGCCTATAGCTTTCTTCTCCAAGAGCCACATCAATCATTTGAGGATCTATGGTGAAGAAGAATCTCTGATTGTCTTTTTCTATAAAGGGTACTGCACAAACTGCTTCATAAACTGTCTGACTTTCAGGTAGAGCCCCAAGTCTGCGAGGTGTTGTGTCCATACCAACAAATTCTGCCAAAGATTTCATTGTGTGACCAATCTTAGCGCGTTTATACGCTCGCAAAGAGCCAGAACCTTCAGAATCTGAGCCGGCATATATATCAGTTTCGCGGACGGCTGGGTGGTTGTTTAGCCAGTTTTGTGGAATATCGCCCACTTCTAGCCACACGCCCTCGTCGCCTTGAGGCAGAGTACCGAATTGATGCCAGATGCCGCGTGGAGACATTTCCGAACCATATTCCGGCGTCTTTAACAGGTCTTCCGTCAACGGCCTTGGGCACGTACCTCCCTGCTGGGGAGTAAGACTATTGAAGTTTAACATAGGCGTTTCAAATTTTGGCTGAATAATCCACGCCGGGGAGTCGCCTACAGTCCTCTTTAGGGTTGTTGATCTCGCTCGGCCGGTTGCGCCAACATTAGTGTATGCATACGTCTTTACTTTACCAATTCCAAACAAGTTCAGTGAGGAATCAAGCTGCATTGCATTATTATTGATGTTTTCTGCTGAGTACAATGATGAACTATGGAACCCATTTGGAATAAATCGCGGTTCCATAAGACCGCTGGATGCTGTCGGATATGTGAACCCGGGATCTACTCGCCACTGTTTGACTTCAACTTGGTCTAGAATCTCTGCTAGCGAGAATGTCTTTGACTGTTGTGGCTTAAACAAAACATCGCACCATGCTTCGCCGTGATAATAAGGGGGAGTATGAGACCAGTAGTAACCTTCAATACTATCCAGAACACCACCTGTGCTTGCTAAATACGAACTTGTGTGGAAAAGTGTTTCGCCGATGATATCTGTGCCGCCGGCAGTATAGACATTGTAGGCAGTATCAGCAAAAACATCAGCGCGCTTCATGTCATAAGACGCAGTAAGTTGCCCCATTATGCCTTCTGCTGTCGTGTTTACGTTACCGTAAGCGCCGGGGCGAATTGATCCTGTGTTTCTAAGGCAATGTGTTCGACCTAAGATTGGGGGGCCAAAGGCAGATGCTCTGCTGTACATTGTGAATGTTTCGTGTAATCCGTGATCATCTCGCGGATCTTGTGGCACTTCATATCTCTTTGTTCTAAGTGCCGTTGCACGTTCGGAAGAATAATCTCTTTCTCTGTTAAGAGAACGATACATTTTGATTCTCATTCCGTATACCTTGCCCGCTTCGGCATACAAACTAAGCTCATCTTGGGGCCTTGATGCAATGGAGGTCATGTT
>MDSZ01208457.1_pt1 | contig 10340 bp, 14 predicted proteins | sample 811201 | NCBI WGS metagenome assembly MDSZ01 (sample SAMN05326647, study PRJNA326480) | marine metagenome | isolation source: seawater | place: Indian Ocean: North | collected 2010 | reverse complement strand
TGTTGCTATTATTAATGTAGGTGGAAATTCTGAATTAGAAATTAAAGAAAAGAAAGATAGAGTTGAAGATGCATTATTTGCTACTAAAGCTGCCCTAGATGAAGGAATTGTCATTGGGGGTGGAACAGCTTTATTATATGCCGCAGGTAATATCAATGATAAAGGAGATAATGATGAAGCTATAGGTAGAAGAATTGTTAAACAATCAATTACAGAACCTTTTAATAAAATACTTACTAATGCGGGTCATGAAATTAATGATGTAAGATATGCCTCTTCAAAATTAATAGATTCAGGAAATGATTTATGGACAGGTTTAAATTATAAAACATTAGAAACTATTAATTTTAAAAAGGAAGGTATTATTGATCCTAAAAAAGTCACTAGAGTTGCCTTAGAAAATGCTGCGTCAATAGCAGGAACAATTCTTACTACAGAATCTGTTGTTTACAAAACAAAGGATGATAAAGAAGAAGAACCAAATCCTATGGCAGGACTTATGTAAATCGTTTGGCCCTATTAAGGGCCTTTCGTATATTGAACGGATATGTTAAAAACTCACACTTTATTTACTGAAAAATATCGTCCAATTAATCCTCAACATTATATTGGGAATGATGATTTTAAATCTGATTTAGATAATTGGATTAAACAACAAGATATTCCACATATTTTATTATATGGACCCGCAGGTACAGGTAAAACTACTGCAGCTAAATTAATTGTAGAAAATTTAGATTGTGATCATATTTACATAAATTGTTCTGATGAAAATGGTATCGAAACTATTAGAGAAAAAGTAAAATTATTTGCTTCTGCCGCGACATTCCGCAATTTAAAAGTGGTAATAATGGATGAAGCTGATTTCTTAACTATTAACGCTCAAGCAGCTTTACGTAATGTTATTGAATCGTTTTCTAAAGTAACACGTTTTATTTTTACTTGTAATTATGTAGAACGTATTATTGACCCGATTCAATCCAGAACTACTGTATATGAAATTTACCCTCCTTCTAAGAAGGAAGTAGCAAAAAGATGTGTTCATATTCTAAATGAAGAAAATGTTACATTTGATAAAGATATATTAATTTCAATTATTAATCAAACTTATCCTGATACAAGAAAAACATTAAATTTAATTCAATCTTGTATTAAAGAAGGTAAACTAGAACTTAATAAAAAATTAGTTAATCAAAAACAATATACAGATCAAATTATTGATTTAATTAAATCTAATGATAGTAAAGCATTTAATCAAATAAGACAATTAGTTGCTGATTCTAATATTAGAGATTATAATGAATTATATAGAGCCTTATTTCAAAACCTAGATTCATTCCATAACCCTGTGTTAGGTACAATTATTATTGCCGAATCACAATATCAGTCTGTTATGGCTCCTGATAAAGAAATTGCATTTATGGGATGTATCGCTAATTTACTAAAACCATTTTAAATATGAATCAACAACCTCCACAGATGAACATAGATTTATCTAAAACAACGGCTATTGATACTCCTTCAGGGGGTAAAATTTGGAAACAGGGAATGGTTCTTAGAAAAGTATCTAAATTTGTAACAGGTACTTCTGAGGATGCTATAATTCCTATTGCTGTATTTTTTGATGAAAAAACAGGTGAAATCCTACAAGATACTTTACCTAAAGAATTAAGAGAAGAATACGCTTAATGAATTTATTTGATTGGCTCAACGAAATCAGTTATAATAAAACACCTTGGTCTTCGTTTACCCAAGATGATAAGCAATCATTTAATCCTTTTATGATAAATAGATTTATCAGTATGAAAGAGGATTATATTGATTTAGTTAATATGATAAGTAAATACCAGTATCTACCTAATGATAAGTTATATGAATTTTATTGTAATACAATACCTAAGAAAAAAACATTCTTTAGATATATTAAACCTAAAAAAAAGAATTACAATATAAAAACAATTGAAAAACTAGCAGGTCATTTTAAAGTAAGTACTCGTGAAATAAAAGATATTTATCCTATTTTAACTAAACAAGAAGTTAAAACTATATTACAAAATATAGGTTTATTAGATAAAGAAGTAAAACAATTATTAAATTAAAATTATGAATTTACAAGTATACAAATTTTTAAAGGCAGAAGCAGAAGCTGATAAAGCTAAAGCATTAGCTAGTATTCAACTATTAACAAACCACCCAGCAGGTATAGGTGATCATTCAACTAAGGACTATTGGAGTAATTGTGATGAGGCATTAAGACTATTAGCATCAGCTGATGAAAGATTAGAAATATTAGAAAAATACTTTAACAATAAAGAACAAGTTAATGGGTGATAGTATAAGTAAATACCATGAATTGGTAAGTGAGGAAGAATTTGATAAATTAGTTGAAGAAAACTTAGCAGTTGAAACCTTTGAAAAAGAATATCCAGAATTAGCAAAAGAATATCAAACAATACAAAAGGAAATGTATGAAATGTTTGCTGCTAAACATATGGATTATGGTTTAAATAATATTGCTTTAGGAGGTAATCTTAAAGAAGAAAAAGATAAAAAATTTTCTTTAACTGGTCTAGCAATTAGATTAACAGATAAAATTTCCAGATTAAAAAATCTTATTATTCATAATAAAAACTATGTTAAAGGTGAAGGTATGGAAGATACTTTTATTGACATAGCTAATTATGGAATTATAGGAATGATCGTGGGAAGAGATAAATGGAAATAAATCATTCAAAGGATAAGGTAGTTTCCTTCTCCCAGTACCAACAGTGGAAACAATGTCCACATCAATGGTATTTAAACTATGGGAAAGGTTTACATAAGTTTAAACCAAATATGTATTTAGTATTTGGTAATGCTATCCATGAAGTTATCCAAAATTATTTAAAAATTATGTTTGATGAATCTGCTGCGGCAGCGGATAGATTTGATAATATAACTTATTTTAAGGATAAACTAAGGGAAGGATATAAATCTTATGTAAAAAAAAATAAAAACACCCACTTTTCTGATGCGGCTGAATTAAGAGAATTTTATGATGATGGAGAAGCCATATTAGATTTTTTTCTAAAAAGAAGAAGAGTATATTTCAAAACACGAAATCATCAATTAAAAGGAATTGAATTACCTTTAATTGGTATTCCTAATCCAAATCGATCAAATATTAAATTTTCTGGTTATATTGATATAGTAATGTATAATAAAAATACAAAAATGTATACTATATACGATATTAAAACTAGTACTAGAGGATGGGGAGATAAGGAAAAGAAAAATAAAGTAAAATCCCAACAAATTTTATTATATAAACAATTCTATTCAAAACAATATAAAGTTCCTATGGAAAACATAGAAGTCCAATTTTTTATTGTTAAAAGAAAAATATATGAAAATTCAGATTTTCCTCAAAAAAGAATACAAGAATGGAGTCCCATTAAACCAAGTTTTACAACTAAAAATCCAGGAAAAAATCTTTTAAGAGGAGCTATTAGGGATTTTAATGAATTTATAGACGATTGTTTTACAGATGAAGGAATCCCTATAGATAAAGATTATGATAAAAAAGTATCAGCTTTATGTGGATGGTGTCCATTTAATGACAATCCAGAACTTTGTGATAAAGGGTTGGAGATCCAACCTAAATTTTTTACATTTACGTAAGTTTTTTTAATCCATATATATTTATATCAAAATACGTTATTATGGCTACAAAAGATTTACAATTAACAAGTGTTAAAGTACATAAACATTTGTTTGAAGAATTTAAAATTGAATGTGTAAGAACAAAATTTTCATTACAAAAATTAACAGATAGAGCTTTATATCTGTATTTAACAGATGAAGATTTTAAAAAACAAATTCATAACCAAATTAATTTACATTTATAAAAAGACAAATAAAGTTTTATGAAAGAAGGTTACATTCCTCAAAAAGACAGAAAAAAAATTCTATTTTTATGTGATGATATTAGAATGCATAGTGGTGTCGCTACTATGGCTAGAGAAATAGTAGTAGGTACATCACACAGGTATAATTGGGTAAATATTGGAGCAGCTATTAACCATCCAGAAGTTGGAAAACGAATGGATTTAAGTGCTGATACAAATAAACATGCAGGTATTGAAGATGCTTCTGTTATTTTATATCCCCAAAACGGATATGGAACTCCTGATTTACTTAGATATATGCTTCAAGCAGAAAAACCAGATGCTATTTTCTTCTTTACAGATCCAAGATATTATGATTGGTTATTTAGTATTGAGCATGAATTAAGACAAAGATTACCTTTAATTTATCTTAATATATGGGATGATTACCCTGCTCCTTTATATAATGAAACTTTTTATGATTCATGTGATACATTATTAGGTATTTCTAAACAAACAACTAATATTAATAGAATAGTTTTAGGAGAAAAGGGTAAAAATAAACTAATTAAATTTGTACCTCATGGTATTAATCATAATACCTTCTTCCCTATAACTCCAGAGTATAAAAAATATCCTCAATATACAGAATTTAAAAATTCTATATTTGGAAATAAAGAATTTAAGTTTATTGTATTTTTTAATTCTAGAAATATTAGAAGAAAACATCCATCAGATTTAATAGCAGCTTACCAATTATTTAAAGAAACTCTTCCAAAAGGAGAACAAGATAAAGTTGCTTTATTACTTCATACTAGTCCTGTTGATAATAATGGTACGGATTTATTTTCTGTTAGAGATTTATTCTGTGGAAAAGATCATAATGTTTTCTTTACCCCAGGGGGACAAATTACACCTGAACAAATGAATTGGTTATATAATATGGCTGATTTGACTGTATTACCTTCAGGAAATGAGGGATGGGGATTATCTTTAACTGAATCAATGATGACTGAAACTATGATTGCTGCTACTGTAACAGGTGGAATGCAGGATCAAATGAAGTTTTTAGATGAAGATGGAAAATGGTATACACCATCAAAAGAAGTTCCTAGTAACCATATGAAAAGATATACTGAATGTGGAGAATGGGCTTTACCAATGTTCCCTGATGCTATTACTTGTGTTGGTTCTCCAAAAACTCCCTATATTTGGGATGATATAGTAGATTTTAGAACTATTGCTAAAACATTAGAAAAAGCATATAAATTATCTCCAAAAGAAAGAATAAAAAGAGGTAAAGCAGGTAGAGAATGGGTTATGTCTGATGAAGCAATGATGAGTGCTAAATGGATGTGTAAAAATGTTGATGATGCTATTAGAGAAACTATTAATAATTTTACTCCAGCACCTAGATTTACATTAGAATTAGTTGAAGATTATCCTATTAAAAAAATTAAACATAAAATTACGTACTAAGTTATGAGAAAACCTTATATAGTTGTTAGCTGCCCAGCAGATACATTTTCAGGTTATGGAGCAAGATCAAGAGATGTTCTTTGGGCCTTAATTGAAAGTGGAAAATATGATGTTCAAATTATGTCCCAAAGATGGGGAAATACCCCCTTTGGATTTTTAAAGCAGGATAATGAAAGACATAAATTACTTATAGACAGATTTTTACCTAATAATCAACTAACTAGACAACCTGATATTTGGATCCAAATTACAGTTCCAAATGAATTTCAAAAAGTAGGTAAATTTAATATTGGTATGACTGCTGGAATTGAAACAACATTTTGTGCTCCCCAATGGTTACATGGATTAAATAGAATGGATTTAAATTTAGTATCATCTAATCATTCTAAAAAAGTATTTGAAAGTACTAGTTTTGAACAAAAAGATAATAATGGAAAAGTAACAGGTAAATTAGTACTACAAAAACCTGTAGAAGTATTATTTGAAGGGGTTGATCTTACTAAATATTTTACTTTAGATAAATTACCCAACTCAGATATAACTACTGCTTTAAGTAATGTAAAAGAACAATTTGCATTTTTATTTGTAGGACATTGGTTACAGGGTATTTTAGGGGAAGATAGAAAAAATTTAGGATTAACTATTAAAACATTTTTAGAAGCTTTTAAAAATAAAACAGGTAAAAAACCAGCTCTTATTTTAAAAACTAATTCTGGACCTTGTAGTGTTACAAATAAAGATCAAATTCTTCAAAAAATTGATGCTATTAAAAAAACAATAGGAAGTAAAAATTTACCTAACATTTATTTAATTCATGGTGATTTAAGTGATGAAGAAATGAATATTCTTTATAATCATCCTAAAGTAAAAGCATTAGTTAATTTAGCTAAAGGTGAAGGATTTGGTAGACCTTTACTTGAATTTAGCCAAAGTAGAAAACCTATAATTGCCTCTTCTTGGAGTGGTCAGGTAGATTTTTTACATCCAGAATATACTAGTTTAGTACCTGGGGAAGTAAAACCAATTCATGAATCAGCTCAAGTTAAAGATATTTTATTAAAGGACTCTCAATGGTTCCAATTTGATGTAGATTATGTAGTTAAATTATTTAGAGATTATTTTAAAAACTATAAATTTTATAATACTAAATGTAGAAAATTAAAATACCATTGTAAAGAAAATTTTTCATTTGAAAAAATGGTAATAGTATTAGAAAATATTATTGATAAAAATGCCCCTAAACAAGTAGAAATTAAAATACCAAAAATACAAAAGATTTCAAAACCAACTAAACCAAAGAAAAAATGAATAAACCAGCATTAGATAAATTACAAATTTGTCCTAAATGTGGATCAGATGCTTGTTATGTAACTCCTATAAATAAAAGGAATAACCATTACTCATGTTTTGGGTGTGGTTTTTATACAACAGATTTAATGAAAGAAGGTGAATTTGATTTTGAATCATATGAAGAAACCTTACCGGAGCTTTTTAAAGATATAAAATATGTAGATTCTGAAAAAAGAGTTTGGTATCCCATGACTATTAACCTTCCAGAAAAGGGTACTGTATTTCCTATAGGTCAAAATTCAAGTAATTGGGAGTGGGCTGGTGTAAAAGTAAAAGAAATTTCTCAAGAAGAACAAGATAAATTTAAAATACCAGGAAGTAAAGAATCATATAAATTTAAAACGGATATGAGTACTTTAAAAAAATATGGTAGAAAAGATTTTATTGAAGCCCTTGATTATATAGGATTTTTTAATGAATAAATATGAAAATTAGTTATGCCATAACAGTTTGCAATGAATTAGATGAAGTTACTAAATTACTTAATCATCTTTTTGAGTATAAAAGAGAAGAAGATGAGATAGTAGTATTATTTGATAAAGGAAATGGTACTGCTGAAGTTTGGAGTAGATTAGCTGAATTAAGAGATGAGAAAAATGTTATTGTATCAGCTAAAACATTTAAAAATCATTTTGCAAATTGGAAAAATCAATTAACTGAACTTTGTTCAGGTGATTATATATTCCAAATTGATGCTGATGAAACTCCTAATAAATTATTAGTTGCTAATCTTCCAGCTATACTACAGTCTAACCCAGATAATGAAGTTTATTTAGTTCCTAGAATTAACACAGTAAAGGGATTAACTAATGAACATGTTAAAAAATGGGGATGGAGAGTAGATGAACAAGAATGGGTTAATTTTCCCGATTATCAATGGCGTATTTGGAAAAATAAGCCCGAAATAAAATGGAAAAATAAAGTACATGAAGTTTTAGAAGGACATAAAACCTATGCTCCTCTTCCCGCTGAAACTACTTATGCTTTATTTCATCCTAAAACAATTGAAAGACAAGTAAAACAAAACAATTATTACGACACACTTTAAAAAAATGGACAATAAACAATCAAATGGAAACACACAATTAAATTCAATTAGAAATGAATTTAATGATAGAACAAAAACCAAAAAATACATGGGACAGGGAAAACGAATGACCTGGAATGATAGGAGAAGATTTAGAACAATTTAAATAAAATTATGAAAATATTAGTTACGGGTGGTTATGGAATGGTAGGAAGTGCTATAGATGCAGACATTCATTTTGCAAGAGAAGATTGCGATTTAACTGACAGAGAAAAAACAGAATATTGGTTTAAAAAACTAAAACCAGAAGGTATAATACATTGCGCTGGTAAAGTAGGAGGTATAGGAGGAAACTCTAATTTTAAAGGTGAATATTTCCTCCAAAATTTACTTATTAATACTAATGTAATAGAAGCTGCTAGATTGGCAGGTGTAAAACGTTTAGTAGCATACTTATCTACTTGTGTATTTCCTGATAATGTAACTTATCCCTTAACAATAGATCAAATACATACAGGTGAACCTCATAGTTCAAATTATCCCTATGCATATGCTAAAAGAATGGCTGATGTTCAAATTAGAGCTTATAGAGAACAGTATGGTTTAAATTATACATCTATAATCCCATCTAACATTTATGGCCCAAATGATAACTTTAATTTAGATCATGGTCATGTAATGCCTATGTTAATTCATAAGTTATATCTAGCTAAGAAAAACAATACAGACTTTACTGTATGGGGTAGTGGGAAACCATTAAGAGAATTCATATATTCCAAAGATATAGCTAAAATATCTGAATGGGTTTTAGAAAACTATGAAGGTACAGATCCATTAATAATAAGTGGAGATGAAGAAGTTAGTATTAAGGATTTAGTTGATTTACTAGTCCAAGAATTTAATTTTAAAGGTAATGTAATATTTGATTCTACAAAACCAGATGGGCAGTATAGAAAACCCTCAGATAATTCAAAAATTAAAGAATTAATCCCGGATTTTAAATATACTCCATTTGAACAAGGAATTAAAGAAACAGTTAATTGGTTTATAGAAAATTATGAAACAGCAAGAAAATAAAGTTGCATTAATCACAGGTATTAATGGACAAGATGGATCTTATTTAGCAGAATTTTTATTAAAAAAAGGATATGAGGTTTGGGGTGCTATTAAACGAAACTCCGTAGCTGAAAATCAAACTGCTAGATTAGATGATATATACCCTCAACTTTTGGGTAAATTACAATATGCCGATTTAACAGATTTAGCATCATTAATAGCATTAATACAAAAATGTCAACCAGATGAAATTTATAATTTAGCTGCACAATCTCATGTTAGAATTTCTTTTGATCAACCAATCTATACAACACAAGCTACAGGAGTTGGGGTTTTAAATTTATTAGAAGCTGTTAGATTAACTAAACCCGAAGCTAAAATATATCAAGCTAGTTCATCTGAAATGTTTGGTAATTCAATTGATAAAGATGGTTTTCAAAGAGAAACTACACCAATGAACCCAGTTTCACCTTACGGATGTGCTAAAGTATATGGTTATAATATAACTCGTAATTATAGAAATTCTTATGGTTTATTTGTTTCAAATGGTATTTTATTCAACCATGAATCACCAAGACGAGGAACAAATTTTGTTACAAATAAAGTAGCTAAAGAGGCAGTTAAAATTCATAAGGGTTTAAGTAATGAACTTAAATTAGGTAATTTAAATGCTACTAGGGATTGGGGTCATGCTAAGGATTATGTAGAGGCTATGTGGTTGATACTTCAACAAGATAAACCTAATGATTATGTTTGTGCTACTGGTATATCTCATTCAGTATTAGATTTAGTAAAATATACTTTTGGTAAATTAGAATTAGATTGGGAAAAGTATGTAAAAGTAGATGAGAAATATTTAAGGCCTGAAGAATTAACAGATCTAAAAGGTGATTCCACTTTATTAAGAGGTTTAGGTTGGGAACCAAAATATACTTTTGAAAGTATGATGGATGAAATGATAGGTTATTGGTGGAATAAACTATGAAGTTAAAAATTAAACATTTTGATGAGAAGGTTTTTCAAAAAATTTTTGAACCCTTTAAAGATATAAATTTTAGTCTTTTTATAGATGACATCCCTTCATCATATGAAGATCTTTCGGATATTAATATTTTAGTACTTCAAGAACCTAATGAATATTTTGGTTTACATGATTGGGCTATACAAAACCAATCTCAATTTCATGCTATTTTAACTTGGGATGATAAAATTTTAAATCAATGTGAAAATGCTATGTTATTACCTTTTGGTCACACATGGTTTTTTCCTGAACAATATAATAAGGATTATAAAAAAGAATTTAAAATTGCTCATTTATGTGGTAAGCTAAATAAAACTTATGGACATAGTTTAAGACATGAATTACTAGCTAGAAAAAATGAAATAAATACTCCAATAAAATTTTATGACACTTATGGAGATAGATATAATATAGAAGAAGCTAGAAAAGGTAAAGTAGAAGTATTCTCAGATTGTATGTTTGGGGTTGCTATTGAAAATACAAGTCATAGAAATTATTTTACAGAAAAAATATTAGATTTATTTTTACTTAAATCAATTCC
>MDSZ01128618.1_pt1 | contig 10340 bp, 19 predicted proteins | sample 811201 | NCBI WGS metagenome assembly MDSZ01 (sample SAMN05326647, study PRJNA326480) | marine metagenome | isolation source: seawater | place: Indian Ocean: North | collected 2010 | reverse complement strand
CATGGTTCGACCGGTAACCGCCAGGATCCGGGCCGCGTCTTCAAGAACAAGAAGATGGCCGGTCACATGGGTGATCGTGAGCGGACCCAGCAGAATCTGGAGATCGTGCGTACCGACGTCGAGCGCGGCCTGCTGTTCGTCAAGGGCAGCGTTCCGGGTGCCAAGGGCACCTGGTTGACCGTCAAGGATGCCGTCAAGGTTCCGCGTCACGCCGATGCTCCCTATCCGGCCAGCCTGAAGGCTGCTGCCAACAGCAACAACGCTCCGGCCGAGACGCCCGCTGATGAAGCGGCCGCTCCCGAAGCGACCGAAGGCCAGGAGGGCTAAACCATGAAGGTCAATGTACAGACCCTCGACGCGCAGTCTGCCGGCGAGCTGGAGCTGAACGATGCCGTGTTCGGCGTCGAGCCCCGCACCGACATCCTGCACCGCGTCGTCACCTGGCAGCTGGAAAAGCGCCGCGCGCCCGCTCGTGCCACCCGTGAACGTTCGGACGTCGCCCGTACCGGCAAGAAGTTCGGCCGTCAGAAGGGCGGCGGTACGGCCCGTCACGGCGACCGCAAGGCGCCGATCTTCATCGGCGGTGGTAAGGCGCACGGCGCCCGCGCCCGCGACTTTGGTCACGACCTCAACAAGAAGGTCCGTGCCCTGGGTCTCAAGATGGCGCTGTCGGCCAAGGCCAAGGACGGATCGCTGATCGTTCTGGACAGCTTCGACGTGGCGGAAGGCAAGACCAAGACCCTGGTCGCGCATCTCGCCAAGCTGAACCTCAACAAGGCGCTGTTTATCGACGGCGACGCGGTGAATGTCAGCTTCGCGAAGGCTTCGGCGAACATCGTCGGCGTCAACCTGCTGCCGGCCGTTGGCGCCAACGTCTACGACATCCTGAAGGCCGATTCGCTGGTGCTGACCCGCGCCGCGGTCGAAAAGCTGGAGGCCCGTTTCAATGGCTAAGAAAGAAGCCGCGATCGTCGACAACCGTCATTTCGACGTCGTCGTCGCGCCGGTCATCACCGAGAAGTCGACGCTTCTCTCCGAAAATAATGCCGTGGTCTTTCAGGTCGCCAATGACGCGTCCAAGCCGGAGATCAAGGCGGCTGTCGAAGCCCTGTTCGGCGTGACCGTGAAGGCGGTCAACACGCTGGTCCAGAAGGGCAAGGTCAAGCGCTGGAAGGGCAAGCCCTACAAGCGCAATGACGTGAAGAAGGCGATCGTGACGCTGGCCGAAGGTCAGTCCATCGACGTCACCACCGGAATCTGAGGCGGGATAGATGGCACTCAAGCACTATAATCCGACCAGTCCCGCGCAGCGCGGCCTGATCCTCGTCGACAAGTCGAGCCTGCACAAGGGTAAGCCCGTCAAGGCGCTGACCGAAGGCAAGCGCAAGACCGGTGGCCGCAATAACAAGGGCCATGTGACTTCGCGCGGTATCGCCGGCGGTCACAAGCAGCGCTATCGCATCATCGACTTCAAGCGTCGCCTTTGGGACGTGGAAGGCACGGTCGAGCGTCTGGAATATGACCCCAACCGCACCGCCTTCATCGCGCTGGTCAACTATGCCGACGGCACCCAGGCCTATGTCCTGGCACCGCAGCGTCTTGCCCCCGGTGACAAGATCATCGCTGGCAAGAAGACCGACGTGAAGCCGGGCAACGCGATGGAATTGGGCCAGATGCCGGTCGGCACGATCATCCACAATATCGAGATGAAGCCGGGCAAGGGCGGTCAGCTCTGCCGTTCGGCGGGCACCTATGCCCAGCTCGTCGGCCGCGATCGCGGCATGGTGATGGTCCGCCTGTCGTCGGGCGAGCAGCGCTACATTCGTTCGGACTGCATGGGCACCATCGGCGCCGTGTCGAACCCGGACAATGCCAACACCAATCTTGCCAAGGCCGGTCGTAACCGGTGGCTGGGCAAGCGTCCGCTGACGCGCGGTGTTGCCAAGAACCCGGTCGATCACCCGCATGGTGGTGGTGAAGGCCGGACCTCGGGCGGTCGTCATCCGGTGACGCCATGGGGCAAGCCGACCAAGGGTGCGCGCACCCGCCACAACAAGGCGACGGACAAGTTCATCATCCGTAGCCGCCACGCGAAGAAGAAGAGGTAAGCGAGATGGCTCGTTCCGTCTGGAAAGGTCCGTTCGTGGACCTCAGCCTTCTGAAGAAGGCGGAAGCCGCGCAGGACGCGGGTGGCCGTGCGCCGATCAAGACCTGGTCGCGCCGTTCCACCATCCTGCCGCAGTTCGTCGGCCTGACGTTCAACGTCTATAACGGCCGCAAGCATGTTCCGGTCTCCGTGAACGAGGATATGGTGGGTCACAAGCTGGGCGAATTCGCCCCGACCCGCTTCTTCCCCGGCCACGCCGCCGACAAGAAGGGCAAGCGCTGATGAGCAAGGAAAAAGCTCCCCGTCGCGTCGCCGACAATGAAGCGCTCGCCGTTGGCACGCAGATCCGTGGTTCGGCCCAGAAGCTGAACCTGGTCGCCACGCTGATCCGCGGCCGCAAGGTCGAGGACGCGCTCAACATCCTCGCCTTCTCGAAGAAGGCGATGGCGGTCGACGTGCGCAAGGTGCTGGCTTCGGCCATCGCCAACGCGGAAAATAACCACAATCTGGACGTCGACGCACTGGTCGTTGCGGAAGCATCGGTGGGCAAGAGCTTCACCATGAAGCGCTTCCACGCGCGCGGCCGCGGCAAGTCCACCCGGATCCTCAAGCCCTTCAGCCGCGTGCGCATTGTCGTGCGTGAAGCTGGCGAAGAAGCGGAGGCGTAAGCACATGGGTCACAAGAGCAACCCGATCGGTCTGCGTCTGCAGATCAACCGTACCTGGGACAGCCGCTGGTTCGCGGAAGGCCAGGACTATGGCCGTCTCCTGCTGGAAGATCTCAAGATCCGCCAGTATATCATGAAGACGCTGCCCCAGGCCGCGATTTCCAAGGTCGTGATCGAGCGCCCGGCCAAGCTGTGCCGCGTGTCGATCTATGCCGCCCGTCCGGGTGTCATCATCGGCAAGAAGGGCGCGGACATTGAAAAGCTGCGCAAGAAGCTGGGCAACCTGACTTCATCCGACGTGTCGCTGAACATCGTCGAGATCCGCAAGCCGGAAGTTGATTCCAAGCTCGTGGCGCAGGGCATTGCCGACCAGCTGGAGCGCCGCGTGGCGTTCCGGCGTGCGATGAAGCGCGCGGTGCAGTCAGCCCTGCGTCTGGGCGCTGAAGGCATCAAGATCACCTGCGGCGGCCGTCTGGGCGGCGCGGAGATCGCGCGCGTCGAATGGTATCGCGAAGGCCGCGTTCCGCTGCACACTCTGCGCGCGAATGTCGACTATGCCGAAGCCACGGCGCACACCGCCTATGGCGTGTGCGGCATCAAGGTCTGGATCTTCAAGGGCGAAATCCTTGGTCATGATCCGATGGCCACCGACCGGCTGATGCTGGAGGCTCAGACCTCCGGCGTGCGCCCGGCGCGCTGAAGATAAGAAGGTAATAGCGTCATGCTGCAACCGAAGAAAATGAAGTTCCGCAAGACCTTCAAGGGTCGGATCAAGGGCGACGCCAAGGGCGGTTCGGCTTTGAATTTCGGCGCCTATGGTCTTAAGGCCCTGGAACCCGAGCGCGTCACCGCTCGCCAGATCGAGGCGGCCCGGCGCGCGATCCAGCGTCACCTTCGCCGTCAGGGCCGTCTGTGGATCCGCGTGTTCCCCGACGTGCCCGTGTCGAAGAAGCCTGCCGAAGTCCGTCAGGGTAAGGGCAAGGGTTCGGTCGAATATTGGGCGGCGCGCGTCAAGCCCGGCCGCATCCTGTTCGAATTGGACGGCGTGCCCGGTCCGCTCGCAGCAGAGGCCTTCTCGCGCGCCGCGATGAAGCTGCCCATCAAGACGAAGGTCGTTGCCCGCCTCGGCGACACCTCGCACCTGGAGGGTTAAGCCGTGGCAAATGTCGCAGACCTCAAGACCAAGACGGACGACGAACTGTCGACCGAACTCAACAACCTGAAGCGCGAGCAGTTCAACCTGCGCTTTCAGGCCGCTACCAACCAGCTGGAAAAGCCCAGCCGGGTGCGTGAAGTGCGCCGGACCATCGCGCAGATCAAGACGCTGCAGGGCGAACGCGCCCGCGTGGCGAAGTAAGAAGGAAATCACACGATGCCCAAGCGCGTGCTGACGGGAACGGTGGTTTCCGACAAGACCGACAAGACGGTGGTGGTTCGGGTGGAGCGCAAGGTAAAGCATGCGCTCTACGGCAAGATCATCCGCCTGTCGAAAAAATATCATGCCCATGACGAGGGCAATGTCTACAAGGAAGGCGAGACGGTCCGCATCGAGGAAACCGCCCCGATTTCCAAGCTCAAGACCTGGAAGGTCATCGAGCGGGTGGACACCCACAAGTCGCCCGAAACGGCGGCCTGAGGATTAGTTGCCGGCCCATAAGGGCTAGAAAGTTCGAACGCGGGGCTGGCCTTTTCTTTTCGAAAGGGTTACAGGCCCGCGCTTCGTGCATTCGAATCTGCCGGGTCGAACACGAAATTCGGAACCGCCGGGAATTGTCCCGGTAGGCCAAATAAGAAGGAACCGGATCCATGATCCAGATGCAATCCAATCTTGACGTCGCTGACAACAGCGGCGCCAAGCGCGTCCAGTGCATCAAGGTGCTGGGCGGGTCGAAGCGGCGCTTCGCTGGCGTGGGCGACATCATCGTCGTCTCGATCAAGGAAGCCCAGCCGCGCGGCAAGGTGAAGAAGGGTGACGTGCACCGCGCCGTCATCGTGCGGACCGCCAAGGACGTGCGTCGCGCTGACGGCAGCGTGATTCGCTTCGACGGCAATGCCGCTGTGCTCATCAACAAGAACGAGGAGCCGATCGGCACCCGTATCTTTGGCCCGGTCGTTCGCGAACTGCGCGCCAAGAAGCACATGAAGATCATCAGCCTTGCGCCCGAGGTGCTGTAATGAGCGCTGCTAAGATCAAGAAGGGCGACAAGGTCGTCGTCCTGGCTGGCAAGGACAAGGGCCGGACCGGCGCCGTCCTTCAGGTGATGCCCAAGGAAGACCGCGTTCTGGTCGAAGGCATCAACGTGCATGCGCGTCACCGCAAGCCCGATCAGGCCAACCCCCAGGGTGGCATCGATCGCAAGCCTGCGCCGCTGCACATTTCCAACGTCGCTGTCGCCGACAAGGATGGTAAGCCGACCCGCGTCCGTTTCGAGGATCGCGACGGCAAGAAGGTCCGCGTCGCCGTCAAGTCCGGTGAGGTGCTGTAATGGCCGACAAATATATTCCGCGCTCCAAGGCGCTCTATGACGCCGAAATCGCCAAGGCGATGACCGAGAAGTTCGGTTACAAGAACGTCATGGAAGTCCCCCGCATCGAAAAGATCACGCTCAACATGGGCGTGGGCGAAGCGACGCAGGACAAGAAGAAGGTCACGTCGGCCGCCGAGGAAATGGAACTGATCGCCGGCCAGAAGCCGGTCATCACCAAGGCCCGCAAGTCGATCGCCCAGTTCAAGCTGCGCGAAGGCATGCCGATCGGTGCCAAGGTCACGCTGCGCCGCGAGCGCATGTATGAGTTCCTGGATCGCCTGGTGAACATTGCGCTGCCCCGCGTGCGCGACTTCCGTGGTCTCAATCCCAAGAGCTTCGATGGTCGTGGCAACTATGCCTTTGGCATCAAGGAGCAGATCATCTTCCCGGAGATCAACTATGACCGCATCGACAAGGTGCGCGGCATGGACATCATCGTGACCACCACGGCGAAGACGGACGATGAAGCGCGCGAATTGCTGCGCCTCTTCGGCTTCCCCTTCCCGCTCGAAGAGAAGCAGGCGGCCTGATTGCAGGTCCCGCTTCTCTCCCAACGCTTAAGCTAAGGAAGAGAACTTAAGTCATGGCGAAACTGAGTTCGATCAACAAGAACGAGCGCCGCAAGAAGCTGGTGAAGAAATATGCCGGCCGCTATGCGAAGCTCAAGGCGATCGCGAATGATACCGCGGCCGACGACAGCGATCGTCTGATCGCGCGTCTGAAGATGGCGGAGATCCCCCGCAACGGCAACCCGACCCGTATTCGGAACCGCTGTGAGCTGACGGGGCGTCCCCGCGCTTATTACCGCAAATTCCGTCTCTGCCGCGTGCAGCTGCGTGATCTGGCCAACAAGGGCCTGATCCCCGGCGTCACCAAGTCGAGCTGGTAAGGATCATTTGAGATGGCATTGACCGATCCCCTGGGTGATATGCTCACCCGCATCCGCAACGGGCAGCAGGCGAAGAAGGACAGCGTGATGTCCCCCGCCAGCAAGCTGCGCGCCCGCGTGCTCGACGTGCTGCAGCGTGAAGGCTACATCCGCGGCTATTCCGAGGAAGCGCTCGGCAAGCATGCCGGCCTGCGCATCGAGCTGAAATATTTCGAGGGCCAGCCGGCGATCAAGCATGTCGCCCGCGTGTCCAAGCCTGGCCGCCGCGTCTATTCAGGTTCCAAGGAACTGCCGATCGTGCGCAACGGCCTAGGCATCACCATTGTCTCGACGCCTCGCGGCGTTCTGTCCGACGCTGAAGCGCGTGAGCAGAATGTCGGCGGCGAAGTGCTGGCGGAGGTGTTCTGATGAGCCGCACTGGCAAAAAGCCGGTCACTGTTCCTTCGGGCGTGACCGCGTCCATCGCTGATGGTCAGCTGTCGGTGAAGGGGCCCAAGGGCACCCTCGCCATTCCGCTGGCTGATGAAGTGACCTACAACGTCGAGGACGGCAAGATCGCCGTGCAGCCTGCCAATGACAGCAAGCGCGCTCGCGCTTTCTGGGGCATGCAGCGCACGCTGATCGCCAACCTGATCACCGGCGTCACCGAAGGCTACACCAAGAAGCTGCTGATCACCGGCGTCGGCTATCGTGCGAATGCCCAGGGCAAGACCCTGAAGCTGCAGCTCGGCTACAGCCATGACGTCGATTTCGCGGTGCCCGAGGGCATCGAGATCAAGACCCCGGATAACACCACGGTCGAGATCAGCGGCATCGATAAGCAGCAGGTTGGCCAGGTGGCCGCCGAAATCCGTCGTTGGCGCAAGCCCGAACCCTATAAGGGCAAGGGCATCAAGTATGACGGCGAGTTCATCTTCCGCAAGGAAGGGAAGAAGAAGTAAGATGGCAAAGCTTTCCCTCTTCGATCGGCGTCGTCGCCGCGTTCGTACCGCGCTCAAGGCGCGTTCGGGTGACAAGCCTCGTCTGAGCATCCATCGCTCGGGCCGTCACATCTACGCCCAGGTCATTGATGACGCCGCCGGCAAGACCGTCGCCGCCGCTTCGACCCTGGACAAGGATGTGCGCGCCAAGACCGGCGCCACCGCCGAAGCCGCTGCCGACGTCGGCAAGCGCGTCGCCGCTGCGGCGACCGCCGCTGGCGTCACCAAGGTCGTGTTCGACCGTGGCGGCTTCCTGTTCCATGGCCGCGTCAAGGCGCTGGCCGATGCCGCCCGCGAAGGCGGGCTGGAGTTCTGATCATGGCTGACGAAAACCAAATCCAGGCCCAGCCTGGCGCACCTGCCGCCGTCGAAGGCGGCGAGCAGCCCCAGACCGAAAATCGCGGCCCCGGCCGTGGTCGTGGCAACCGCGGGGGCGGCGATCGCAACCGTGGTGATCGTGGCGGCCGTGGTCGTCGCGATGATCGTCGCGGCAACCGTGACGAGGATCAGGGCGAAGAACTGATCGAGAAGCTGGTGCACATCAACCGCGTCTCCAAGACGGTGAAGGGTGGTAAGCGCTTCGGCTTTGCCGCTCTGGTGGTCGTCGGTGACGGCAAGGGTCGCGCCGGTTTCGGTCATGGCAAGGCGCGCGAAGTGCCCGAAGCCATCAGCAAGGCGACCGCTGCCGCGAAAAAGGCGATGGTCCGCGTGCCGTTGAAGGAAGGCCGCACCCTGCATCATGATGGTCTGGGCCATTTTGGCGCGGGCAAGGTGACGGTGCGTTCGGCCCCGGCCGGTACGGGCATCATCGCGGGCGGTCCGATGCGCGCCGTGTTCGAAAGCCTCGGCGTTGCTGACGTCGTGACCAAGTCGAACGGCACGTCGAACCCCTATAACATGATCCGTGCGACCTTCGCGGCGCTGGGCGAGCAGACCAGCCCCAAGTCGGTGGCGCAGCGTCGTGGCAAGAAGGTCGCTGACCTTCTGCGTCGCGGTGGCGCCTCGGCTGACGTCGCGCAGGCTGATGCCGAAGCGATTGCGGAGTAACAGGACATGGCAACCATCAAGATCAAGCAGATCGGTTCGCCGATCCGCCGCCCCGAGGGCCAGAAGAAGATTCTGATCGGCCTGGGCCTTGGCAAGATGCACCGCGTGGTGGAGCTGGAAGACACGGCGGAAGTCCGCGGTGCGATCAAGAAGCTGCCCCATATGGTGGAAGTGGTCGAAGGCTAAGGCCTTCCATCCATGACGATTGAAGCGGGAGAGGGGGCGACCCCTCTTTCGTTTTTTTAGCGGAAGCGCTATGGGGCGCTTCCTTCAGAGGGTCCCGCAGGGATCAGCGCGATAAAAGCGAAAGCGAGTGCGAACATGAAACTCAACGAACTCAACGACAATGCCGGTGCCCGCAAGGGGCGTATGCGTGTGGGCCGCGGTATCGGCTCGGGCAAGGGCAAGACCGCCGGGCGGGGCCAGAAGGGTGCCAAGGCACGTTCGGGCGTCAGCATCAATGGCTTCGAAGGCGGCCAGATGCCGCTGCACATGCGTTTGCCGAAGCGCGGCTTCAACAATATCTTCGCCAAGGATTACGCGATCGTGAACCTGGGTGAAGTGCAGAAGGCGATCGACTCTGGCAAGCTGGACGCTGCCGCGACGCTCGATCATGCCGCGTTCAAGGCAGCGAATCTGGCCCGCGGCGGCAAGGATGGCGTTCGCCTGCTGGGCAAGGGTGAACTGACCGCGAAGGTCAGCTTCCTGGTTGCCGGTGCGTCGAAGGGTGCTGTCGAAGCCGTCGAAAAGGCGGGTGGCAAGGTCGAAGTGATCGAAGTCATCCCGGCCGCGGAAAAGGCCAAGGCCAAGAAGGGCAGCGCCCTGGCGGCCAAGAAGGCCGCAACCAAGGCCTGAACTGACCAACGAGTCTTGCAAGCAGGACCCCGCTGCCCGATATGGGTCGGCGGGGTCATGTGTTTCGGGGTTTCCGAACGCTTCTCCTCTCCCTGTTCGTTTCGAGCGCAGTCGAGAAACGCAAGGCTGACCGCTCCGTGTCTCGACTTCGCTCGACATGAACGGAGTTGGGTGCTTAAGGGGTTAGCGATTCCGGTCGGGCGTCTGTCCGGCCCAAGAGTGATTTTGAAGGGCAGCCACCATGGCATCGAGAGCCGACCAGCTCGCATCCAATCTCAGCCTCGCGAAATTCAGCCAGGCGACCGATCTCAAGAAGCGCCTGTGGTTTACGCTTGGCGCGCTGATTGTGTTCCGTTTCTTAAGCTTCGTGCCGCTGCCGGGTGTCGATCCGACCGCGCTATCGACGCTGTATGCGCAGACCAATGGCGGCATCCTCGACATCTTCAACACCTTCTCGGGTGGTTCGTTGTCGCGCATGAGCCTCATCGCGCTCGGCGTCATGCCCTATATCACCGCGTCGATCGTGGTGCAGTTGGCCGCCTCCCTTTCGCCGCAACTCGCGGCTATCAAGAAGGAAGGTGAAAGCGGGCGCAAGAAGCTCAACCAATATACCCGCTATGGCACGGTCGGCCTGACCGCGGTGCAGGGCTATTTCATCGCCGCTGGCCTTGAAAGCTTCGGCGCGCAGTCGGGCGTCCAGGCGGTGGTCGATCCCGGCCTGCTGTTCCGCCTCACCGCGGTCGTGTCGCTGATCGGCGGCACCATGTTCCTGATGTGGCTGGGCGAGCAGATCACCTCGCGCGGCATTGGCAATGGCGTGTCGCTCATCATCATGGCCGGTATCGTCGCCCAGTTGCCGGTGACGCTGAGCAACCTGTTCAAATCGGGTCGCGAAGGCTCCATTTCGGGCCTGCTGATCATGCTGGTCATCGTCATGGCGCTCGGCCTCATTCTGCTCATCTGCTACATGGAGCGGGCTCAGCGCCGCGTGCTGATCCAATATCCCAAGCGCCAGACGCGCCAGGGCCTGATGCAGGCCGATCGCAGCCATCTGCCCTTGAAGGTCAATACTGCCGGCGTCATTCCGCCGATCTTCGCCAGCTCGCTGCTGCTGATGCCGCTCACCATCTCGCAATTTGCGGGACAGACGGTCGCGGGCGAAAGCCGGCTGGGCGATTTCGTGCTGACGCTCAATCAGTATCTGTCGCACGGCAGCCCAGTCTATATGGCGCTTTACGGGCTTGGCATCGTCTTCTTCTGCTTCTT
>MDSZ01272407.1_pt1 | contig 10341 bp, 15 predicted proteins | sample 811201 | NCBI WGS metagenome assembly MDSZ01 (sample SAMN05326647, study PRJNA326480) | marine metagenome | isolation source: seawater | place: Indian Ocean: North | collected 2010 | reverse complement strand
TGGAAGAAGAAGTTTCAGAAGAACCAATGGAAGAAGAATCTATGGATAATAATGAAGAACAAGATACTCAACAGGAAGAATCATATCAAGAAGAACCATCATATGAAGAACAACAACAGGAAGAAGAGTATGACGAAAATAGTGAAGAACAGCGCAGACAAAAGGAAATGGAAGGTGGTAAAAAGAAATCTAAAAAATCTAAATCTTCCAAAGCTTCAAAAGCTTCAAAGAAAAAATCTGCAAAATCTAAGACATCTAAGACATCTAAGCCAACCAAAAAAAATGTAACACGAAATAAAAAATCAAAACGCAATTAAGCATCGTTCATTATATCATCAAAAAAACGGTTAAGTTGTTTGTCATCTGTTCCTACTACGCAATCATCTGGAATTATACTTCCCTCGTTATCAGCATCGTAACGAAGGATTGTTGGAATCATTTGGACAATTTTTTTACGCTTTAAAATAGCATATAATTCAAAATTTTCATCCACATCAATGACACCTTTTGTAACGTTTTCTGGTAATTCATCATACTTATCTGCTACAAATGTTTCAATCATTTTACAAGGGGAACACCATTCCGCACCGAACTTTAATACAACGATTCCGGAACTATTACGAATAAGACCTTCTAAGGCTTCTTTATTAGGTAATGAGGTAATCATAATATATAATGCTGGTATATTATGTTTATATAGGTGTTTTGTTATTTTTACTTATTGTTTCGATGCATTTTTTCTTGTTTTCTTTTTAGAATGTTTTTTTGAGCGTCTTGTTGTTCGTTTGCTCTTTTTATGGGGTTTAGATTTCTTTCCACCAGTTACCTTTTTATCAGAACCCCAAACTGATAAGACTTCCGCATTAGTATCGTCTTTAGTAGATGGATAGGCTGCAATAGCGACTGCAATTCCAGATTGATGTCCTGCTTGGCAATGTAATGCACTTACAACATTGCCACCATCTAATACATTTTGAGATGCAAATGTAGGATATGTGTACTCCGTATTTTTGATGGCAAAGAGTTGGTGATTTGGATTGTTTTCAATGACATCAATCATACAATAATTCTTTGGACCAATAAGACCAATGGATTTCAAACTCAAATAACTAGAATCGTGAAACACGTTAGTATCTCTTGGCACAAGAGCAGTATCTTCTTTGTAACACCCGTAAAATATACTCTTATCGTCTTTTGCCATTTTATTGATAACACTGCGTTGTGTGAAGAAATGTTTTACTGTTTTGTTGGTATTTTTACTATTACTACTATCAATATGGTACATTAATACAACATTATCAGGGCTTTCAGAAATGAACTCTTCTATTTTAATATTCTCTTCGGACAACATAATAGGGTCATTGAATTTCTCAGTTTTGATAATATTAATAGGTAGGCGGTCATTTGCTATTGATTTATGTAATTCTTTGTGAATTTTTACAGCTTTGGATTTGTTATTAATACTTGAACTTTCGTCAGTGGGTTCTGACTCAGGTTGAGATTCAGATTCAGGTTCTGATGATTCTTGTATCTCCCCTTCTTCTAATTCATCATCTGAGTCTTCTTCAGGTTCTATACGAAGTTCTTCATGATACATTTTAAGTATGTCTGTAATTATTGGATCGTCCATTTGTTTGGCAACTTTTAATGGACGGTATCCTTGTTCGTTTCTGGTCATTAGTTGATAACGTTGTTGTTCTTGATTAGTATTTTTAAGCAGAGCTTTAACTACAAGGTCATTATACTGTATTATAGCACTGAAAAGCGGGATATCGCCTTGATTGTCCCGTTGCATTACCATTGCACCATCATTAATTAATTTAGATATAACACTATTTACTTTGCTTTCGCTAATTGTTGTAGAACCTTGGTCTTTTAATTCAGTTGCTGCTAAATGTAAAACATTTCTTTTATACTTATCGACAAGGCTAAGCCTCGCACCATATTCTATTAATAAATCAAGTATATCTTCGTCTAAACGAGGTCCTCCAAATCTACTGGCAAAATATACTGCCGCAAATATGGGTGTTTGGTTCATACGTTCTCTATTGACTTCGTTCACTAAATCATAATTGGAGTCTTCATCTTCGCCTAATATTTTTCGTACCTTATCAATATTTTGTCTAAACACGGCATTATAAAGTTCACCTACGTTTGCCATATATATAAAATATATACATAAATACTAAATGAAAGGTCATAATTTAGACATTGCTATGTATAGTCTCCAGGAATTATTAAATTTATTCAATATTGACACATATGATATTACCCGAGAACAAATACTTGCTGCAAAGAAAAAAGTATTAATGACTCATCCAGATAAATCGCGATTACCGAGCGAATATTTCTTGTTTTATAAAAAAGCTTTTGAGGTAGTGTTGAATTTCTATAACGACCAAACCAAACAAAATGCAGAAGTGCGAGATAAAGATTATAGCCCATTAAATAATGATAATGAAGAGAACCAAAAAATCAAGTCACAAATCCAAAAAGCCGATCAAAACAAGTTCTCCGTAGCATTTAATGAACTCTTTGAAAAAAATATGGTAAAAACAATCGACAAATCAAAAAATGAATGGTTTCAAAGTGAAGAACCTAAATTTGAGACACCGACCAATGTCAATCCAAACAATATGCGACAAGTATTTGATAATATGAAACAACAACAGCAAATCGTGGTTCATCGCGATGTTCAAGTATTGCATCATAGTGGCGGAACAAATATATATGATGATGATGATGATAACACGAATAACGAATATTTATCGTGTGACCCGTTTAGCAAACTTAAATTTGATGATTTACGCAAAGTTCATAAAGACCAAACTATATTTAACGTAAGTGAGAATGACTTGAAAAATGTCAAACAATACAATAACGTTGAACAATTCCAACAAGCTCGTAATTCTCAATCGTTGAACCCAATGGATGAACGTAAAGCCCAACAACAATTCCAACAACAAGAAAAACTCCGCAGGGAACATATGATGCAAAAGCAACATAAATCCCAGTTACAAACAATGGAATATGAAAAGAAAAACAAATCTGTAATGGCTTCTATGTTTCTACAACTCCAAAATGGATAAAAAGGTTTTAATGAGTTACTGGACTATTCTTGGTGAATTGCATTAACCACTTTTTTTCCAAGTCCAACATTAATCCACTATAATTCATATTACGTTGTTCAATGTCACTATAGCCTTCTAACTGAATCACTGTGACAGGGGTCACCATATACCAGCGCCCCGATTGTTGAAGTCGTTTCCAATATACATCCAAAGCAAAAGCACGTTTATTTTTAGGGTCCTTTACAAGATTTGTGGCACTTTCACGAAAGTTGGAAATCATAGTATCATAAAAATCCTTTTTCACAATATATCCAGTTGTTGTTTGACAATTATAGGTACGAATACAAAAATCAGAAACACGTTCAAATGGTGGACCATTATTACCACCAACAATACATACATCCCAATCAACATCGGATTTCATAAATTCTTCAAGACTTGTTTTAAAAGTTGGGACATCTAAAAATAGTATATCATCTTCGCAAATAAAAACGTGGTCCCAGTTGCGTTCTTTTGCAATTTCAAGGCATTTAATATGACTCATTGTGCAACCTACTGCACCATCGTTTGTTTTTATGGCATTGAATCGTTCTCCTGAAATCCCTAATAATTCCATTTGGTTTTGAACGTGAGAAAGACGATCTGTTCGGTGTTCGAGATTAATGTATAGACAGTTTTGTAAGTACTCCATTTAAGTAGTTACAAAAAATGTTTTTATATAATGTTATCATTATGTTATTATGATAATTTATGATTTATTTCCTTCTTCCAACGAAGCATCGTTTTTTTTGTAATGAGTATGTGTCTTGATACGATTCATCTTGTTCTGTGATATTGTTTTCATTACTACATACTTTGAATATACCTAATAACGCACCAGACGCCCCTGAAATAAATATAAGTGCTCCTAAAGGAATCATAGTAATATATGTGATAATAATGTTTTTATGTTGTTTTTAAGTTGTTTTTAAGTTGTTTTTCATTCGGTTTATCCTTGTAGTTGATTCAAATTTACTACTCGGTCCATATGAGGCAATATTTCTTTATCGTGTGTAATCACGATGAGAGTCTTTTTCTCACATTCTGTAATAATCATTTTCAATATTTTCGCTCTTGTAATTGTGTCCAATCCCGCCAACGGTTCATCCAAAATGACCACTGGAGTATTTCTACAAATACCGCGAACTAACATTGTCACTTTTTGCATCCCAAGTGATAACTGACCACCTGCAACACCAACATCGCTGTTTATACCATCAGAAAGTTTATCATAAATAGAAGTTAAATTGTATTTTGTTAATAATGCTTTTATTTCTTCTTCTGTTTTGTCATTTCCATAACGCAAATTATGAATGACAGTTCCATTAAACATATGAGTACGTTGATTGATATAATTTATATGATTTCTTAATGACCGCTTGTTCATATTACTAATGTTTTGATCATTGATATATACTTCTCCATCTTCTACCTTATGAAGTCCTACCAAAATCTTCATCAAAGTGGTTTTACCGGAACCAGAGCGACCTACAATACCTACTTTTTCTTTATCTGCGATTTTCAAATTGAAGTCCTTGAATACGTATGTGTTATCATTTTGTTGTTGATTATCTTTTTCTTCAGTATTAGAACCGTCATATTTGAATGAAATATTTTCAAATCGAATTTCTCCACCAGTTACTGCCTCATTTGTATTTTCCAATTTGCTGTATTTAAATACCTCTTCTAAAAATTCTTGATGTGCTGTAATCATTCCTAATTTATAGGAAATCATATACATAATACCGTAATTTACGTTTTGCATAGAAGTAACATAACGTGCCAAAATCAGCATATATGTAATTATATTTGCAACATTGATTTTTCCAGCAACTAAGTCATTATACATAATAAACGTACACACAGCATACGCCATAATAGCCAATAATTGAATAAAGAATATATAAAATGTTTCTGAGCGCATAATGTTTTCTAACATTTCTTGATTTTTGGTTTCTAATTCATCATTTTTGTCGATGACATTATTTCCATCATTATTTGTAACAATATTCATCATATTATTAAGCTTATCTTGAATACTTTCAGCCAAATCACTTGCAAAAAATTGCTCTCGTTCATGAACCATATCCATAATATTAAAACTTGTAAACACACTAAGAACAAACGATACCACAAAGAAGCTAATCAATGTCATACGAATATTTGGAACATAAAAGGACAAATAACCTATGATAATCAAAGCTACAATGAAATAAGGCAAGAAATCACTAATCATATATTGGAAAATGTCGCGAACATTACGACTTAATTCCATAACGGTGGCCAAATATTCACCACTTTTTACGTCCTTATATTCTTCTTGATTTTTATTGACTGTTCCTTGGAATAATAAAGCACGTAAGTATTTCAAATATTTCGGACTGATGAATGATTCTATATAGTGCTTAGTATTATGTGCACATAAAGACACAATATACACGATAACTACAGCGGTTAGTAGTCCAGGAGTATTCATTGTTTTAAGGTTATTTATAAAGTCATATGGTTCTGCGTATGTCTTCTTATCTTTGATGACTTCATATAATTTACCGAAAACATTAGGTATTACTAAGTGTTCTAAAGGGAACAAAAATAATAGTAATGCAATGTATACTATAAAAGTCATAATATTCTCTTTTACAAAATCAAATAATAAATAATTCCAAAACATGTATTAACTATATTATGGAGATATAAAAATAACTACATAAAAATAAAACAAGCTTATGACGATTCAACCGAAACTATGATTTCTTCTAATGTAGTTTCTACATCAGAAGTTGTTTTAGGCTCTGCAATTTGTAGTTCTGATAGTGTAACCATGGGTGCAGTTGTAACATTGGATTGGTAAGATTTAATAATATCCATACAAGTTTCTAATTGGTTGCGGAGTTGTTGTATTTCACTTTGCATTTCAGTTTGTGTTTGTTTTTGAAGTGCTTGAAGTTTTTCCAGTTCTTGATATTGTTTATTTTGTGTATCTATTTGAGAACGGAGCTCTAATAATTCAGCTCCAACGGGATTAGTGACGGAATTTATACTAACATCTTGTGTTCTTTGTTGTTCGAGTTGTTGTAAGTCACTGTTTGATATGGATGTTGTGGATAACTCTTCTTGAAAATTCGGAATATTTTGTGGTTGTGGCTTTTCTAATAATTTGCGATATTCTCGTTCACGTTCTTCGTATGAAAAATCTTGAGTAGGTAGTTGTGTGGGTAGTTGTGGGGGTAGTTGTGAGGATACATCTGGAGGATTGGGTGGCGGAGTTTCAGAAAGCATCGGTGGAATACGCGTTGTTGACGAGAATTGACCAGCTTGTATAAATCTTGTTTTAATATCTTGTGCCATATATTGCAAAATTTGCGTATTAACCGATTTTAAATCATCCATAAATTGTACATTCGGGAAAGTATCATCAAAATATCCAATAATATGACGAAACCATTGTTGTTTTTCTTGAATTGTTGGAAAGCAACGAGTAATTTTTTCATTTTGATTAATTATGCGCCATAGGCGTTCTTGATTGTTTCGGCTTGTAAGTAATGACATTTTATATTATTTACAAACAAATACTATTTATATTTATTTTTTAGATTTTATGGTCTTGTTATGCTTCTTTTTGGAACGTCTTGTTTTCTTTACTTTCTTACCACCAGTTTTACGATGCAAATACATATTCTTACCATCTACTGTAGCAGTAAGTGCATTTTTATTTACCTTACCTTGTGTTACCAAATCTTGAGACATTGGATATAAATCAACCGTTTTCTTAAAATGAGGATAAAATTCATCAATAAACTCTTTTCCTTCTTTTTCTAATTTTTTTTGTGCAAATTCAGAATTACGTATTGATTCAGCAGTAACATAATTATACATATTAAACAAAAAATGGTCGACTTGATCTGTAGAATTATATGGCATTGTTCCTCGTAAATGATGAGATATTTTGCCAATATTTTTCTTTTTGGAGTTTTTATATGGCGTAGAATATATTTTCATTTCGAATTGTAATTTATTTTCGTTTTTATCTTGTTCTTGATTGTTTTCTTTTTTTCCTCCTTTCATTATAATATAATCATAGATAATATAATGACAAAACCGATTTCTATATGTTTAACAAAACGGCAAATATTAAGTCAAATTAAAATGAGAGAATTTCATCATTTGTTTGAATTGTGTGGAGAGCACCTCACTAAAAAACGTTTGGGATATTTACGAAAACAAGAAATTATTACTTTGTATAATTTGAATATATTAACAGATATCTTACCCGTTGACTGTGTTAAAACGGTCAAATCATTTTTATATTAATTGAAATATTTTCCACGTAATGCAAAAACATAATTATCGGGAATACGTTTATTTGTAAAGTGTTCGATTACTTTTTTATGAGAAGCCTTTTTGTAGTTAATTTTTTCAGTCAAATGAGTTATTATGAAATATAATGAATACATGCCACATTCCGTATTTGTGTATTGATGTTGATATTTGTTTTGGATTTCTTTTAATGAAAGTGATGGACTTAGAGATTTTCCTTGACTGATTATACGTTGAATTAAATTGCATATTTCAGGCGGACAAGTAATGCCATTACTATCAAAATACATAATATACTTATTTTTCGTATCTATAAATAAGGAAACCCAGTGAGAACCAGGTTTATCGTGGGGGTCTAAATTGAATATAACTCCTATTTTGTTTTTGCCTTGATTAATAAGTTCCTGTAAATCAAATTTACACAACTCCTCCCATATGCAAGTACCTGCTTGGACTGTATCAAAATCAATGGGAGTAGGACCAATAAACGCAAAATTTCTGTAAATACGACTATATTGTTCGAGAACGTGTTTGATATCAAAATTAGATAACCATTCATTAGGGTTTTTTGACCAGGATTTTGGTTTATCTGGTGCAAAATATAATTTCTCTAATTTATTCTTAATTGTCTTGTTGTCAATATTTTGTATCCAACATTTTTCCTTACTACAATTTGGATGATAGTTTTTCAAGTCCTTCCATATTTGTTTTGGATTTTTCGAAGTAATTTTCACACTATTTTGTTTGTCTTTATTATATTCTTCTTTGAGGGTTAATAATGCGGACTTTGTAAAACAACTATTAGAAATACGACGGGTTTTATTTGGGGCACAATTACTCTTTCTTAATGTTTTGTTCTTCATATTAATAATCTATAATATACTTACAAAAAAATATAAGCACAAGTCTATGTAATATTCATAATGAAAATTGTTTCACAAGTAAGAAATACCTTTACAACTGTTATGAACACTATATTTCCATATAATTTTGTGTTTTATGAAAAATCAAAACCACTTGTTCTTGGTCGTTGGCATATTAATCATAGCGACGATAAGAAATCTATAAAAGCAGATTATTCTAATTTAGATCATTGCGGTCCGTGTGGTTTTGATGAATTACGAAATGTCCAAAATAACAACAAAACAAATACCAAAAACAATACTAAAATAAAAAAGGCTTAGCTTATGAACGCTTAATTACCCGTTCTCCGCTCCAAAATGATTTTTGCACATAATCATGATTTAATTTTTCTATTTGTTCTTCTTCATATTCATCTCGATTAAATTCGTTTTGCTGTTGAATATCTTGCATTTCCCGATGTTTGAATATTGTTTTGACATAATTTTGAAAAGCTTGATAAATATCAACACTGTAATCATCGGTTATTCCACTTACCATATCTTTAGTAACATCTAAAATATCTTCTTTATTGTCGAGAACCATTTTTTGGAAATCATCATTGTACTTTTCCGGTTCTTTAATTTTCATAACTTTGTGATAATTTTTGGAATTCAATAATAATTGAAGGGTCAAATCGTCCATTGAATTGTCCGGTTCGTCTAATTCTTGAGGTCTTTCAATAGACTGTTGTGTTTCTTGTGTTTCTTGTGGTTCTTGAGATTCTTGTGATTCAGTTGAATCCATTATATATTGAAGGTAATAAAATTAAAAACGTATATTTTCGCATTAGCTTTTTTTATATGGTATATATATAATGACAATTTTAGAAGGCGTAAATACTGTTAAAAGCAACCCACCAACTTTAATGGGATACAAATTAAATCAAGAAGCAAACACACGAAAAACATTAAGAATGGCTTGGACTCACAAATCCGGTAATTCAGATACTTATCGTAATGTCAATAACTTAAAAAAGAGTGAAACCGCAAGTGGTCAAGACTATGCACGATTCAAACGTCAACGCGCTGTTCTTAAAAACTACAATGATTCTAAAAACTAAGTTACAGAATAATATATAATTGTTCTATATACGAGAACAATTATGTTGCCAAGAAATGTATCAAATAATGCTGTGCTTTCAAATAAGAATGCGTCACCTATGAAAAGTGGAATCGCTGATAATTCATCAAGGTTCTCTAATGGTAGATCTATGTTTGCAAATATAAATAATAAAAAAGAATCACAAGAAGTTTATTTACAAAAGAAATGGTATGGTTCTACTTCATCATCTTTGAGAACCGATAAAATCAGATCACAAGCAATCGGTAAAAGTAGTTTCAATGATGCCGGAACAAGTAACTCTTTCATAAATACAAAAGATGTCAATGTTTCTGCAAGTGCATTACGCCGAACTCGCGCCGGTGGATATGTAGTTCCACCAAAAGTCACCAATAAAATGTCATAAAAGTATATATTATGCTCGAATATTTAGCTGAATTTTTTGGTAGTGCCTTTTTTGTATATATTGTATTAGCAACCGGTAATCCATTAGCAATTGGCGCAGCCTTAGCATTAATCTTATTAATCACTATGCCAATTTCTGGAGGACATATTAATCCTGCCATTTCCATTGTTATGGCTTCTATTGATAAACTTCCAATTACCGAATTAATTCCATATGCATTGAGTCAAGTATTTGGTGGTTTAGTAGCTTTAGAACTTTATAAACGATTCAAATTATTTTCATAAATTTTTATAATAGATATGTAATTCATTTGTTATATATCTATCAGAACACTTGCACAAATATTTATTTACGGCGTATGAAACGATACATTATATACAATCCTACTACAGTAACAGACCCTAAATACATTTGTGTCAAATAACTATTTTCTAAATATTGATTCATATTTGTTTGGTTTTCGTCTTTTTCTGCTTCTTTTTCTGATGCAATAATTTCATCCATTTTTTCTTCATCTTCTTTGTTTTCCATATAGAAAGCCAAATC
>MDSZ01014583.1_pt1 | contig 10341 bp, 9 predicted proteins | sample 811201 | NCBI WGS metagenome assembly MDSZ01 (sample SAMN05326647, study PRJNA326480) | marine metagenome | isolation source: seawater | place: Indian Ocean: North | collected 2010 | reverse complement strand
TCCTCCTGCCAGATATTCCATTCGTCATAAGGAAAACGAATATCATCTCCCTTGCTTTCCTCCAAAGTTGATGTTGAGAAGAACATCACAATCGTATTGTTCTCAAGATTCATAAATCCGTTAGCATGGTTGGGAGGAATCCACAAGATTTGTGGCTTTTCTGAAGTTAGAATAAACTTTTTTGGCGTTGCCGGATGTTCCGCTAAGGGCGTACTTAAAGGCACAACACCAACCAATGCGGTGCCACTAGGGACATAAACATATTTTCCCTCGTGGACGTGACCGTGCCACGCACGGATAAACCCCTGTCTATGGTTCTCAACTTGATAAAATCGCTTTACGTTTGAAAAATCAAAATCATTCACAAAACGAAGCTTTCCACGATCATCAGCGAACACGCCGCCGTTCATAATTTCCATTAAGCTTCCTCTAGCCAGTTCATATACTTAGCATTAGAATACACTATATCGTTAATATTCTTAAGTCTTTTAGTGTCAATAATTTGATATATCTGCTCAATACCGTCCTGAAGAGAATATTTTGACTCCCAACCGGCATTCAAGATGCGAGAATTGTTCACTTTATAATTTCTCAGATCTTCAAACTTCATGTCCACATATTGAATCTCGGTGTTGGGAACGATCTTTGCAATCTCGTGAGCCAAGTCTTTAATTTGGTAATTTTCTCGGGATAGATTATAAAGCCCTGACAAGTTTTTTTCAACACTAAAAACAAAAGCCTCAGCGGCGTCGCGGACATGTAATAGCGGTCGCCACTGTTCACCACCAAAGACTGTGAGAGGTTCGCCCCTAGCTGCCCTCATGGACAGAATATTCACCACCAAATCGAGTCGGATCCGCGAATGCAAGTCACCAAGTCCATAAAGTGTTCCGAGGCGAAACACCATAGGTTCTTTGGCATTATTTAAAATATACTGCTCGGCTTCCAATTTTGTTGCCGCATATAGCGACAAAGGATTAGGGGTCGCGTCCTCGGAGATTAAATCATTATTTATCCCATACACCGAACACGTAGATGGAAATACAATCTTCCCGTCGAAATTATCCACAAGCCACTGGACACAATCAACATTTAGATTTCTAGTAAGTGGAGCATTGACAGCGCAAGCGCCGTCTCCGACAAGACCCGCCAGCCAAATAACCACGTCATGCTTTTTCAAAAGCGGGGCGAGTCTTGTTTTATCTCGTATATCCCCGTATACAAAATTAGTCTGCTTCATGTAGCGAGTTTCAAATAATAGATTATCATAAACCGTCACATCAAATCCACTAGCTAGCATACAATCGGTCAGATGCCCGCCAATATAACCGGCACCCCCAACAATTAAAACCTTATTCACTTTCTTCTCCTTTTCGCTGCTAAAACCACATCGACGCCTTTTGATTAACAGGGGCTACTTGGGTGCTGATGTCGTTGTCCCAATAATTCAATATTGCGCTGTTATGTATTTCTTTTAAAGCGTTTTCTCTTTGTGTCACTTTATTGTTCAGAATAATATAATTATTGTATCCTTCGTTGCCCTTTATTTCGTTCCAAGCATAAGATAGAGCCTCTTCAATTGAATATGGACTACCAGAATATTTTTGATTTGCACAATTAAGAATTTGTTGTAAATGTGTTTTTCTAACGAAGCAAGAAGGAAAATTAAAGTACCACTTCTTTTGAAAAACTACCGGGTCTTTCTTTAGTAAAAAGTATTTCTCAACTTCTGTATAATTGGACTCATCAATACAATAATCAATCGTCGTATCGGTTGGAAATTCATGTACATGCGCGTTTAGTGAAATAAATCCAGTCTTCGAGGTCAACAATTTTTCAGCCGCTGCTGGAGTTGGAATCTCGCGAAATGTGATATCATCTTCACAATACAATAACCACTCTGTTTCTATCTGCCCAAGAAGGCACAATTGATTAGTTGCCATACTGTTTTTTCCAGTGTGCTTCTTGTAAACAACTTTCCATCCAGCACTTGTATATTGGTTAAAATATTCTGAATCTGTTTCTATATCTGGGAATATATCAACGGACATAACTTTTGGCACGCTTGGAGGCACATCGATACTATCGACAGCTTTTCGAAGAATCTCAAATCGCTTTGGGTGGTTGGTGGTTATAAGTCCAACGGAATACACTTCCTCTCTCCTAGTTTAGTGCAGCAAGAACTTTCTCTATTTCAAGAATATTGCCAATTTTACAATCGTTGTAAAACTCGTAAGCTCTGTCAGTAATTTCATTATACTCTTTTTCGCCGATATTTTTTATAGACAAAATTGCGTCATTCATGTTTTTGAACTTTCTCAAATCGACATACAGTTCGTTTGGAACTTTCTCTTCTACATTATAACACCCATAATAAAATGGAATAGTTTTCATTTTAAAACAATCAAGCATTCTTTCAGTCAACCAATCGTAACTCCACACTTCATGATACATTGGCTCTAGACACAAACAAAATTTGTATTTAGATATTATTTTTAAGTTGTCCGGTGAGCTTGGCGTTCTATGTGGGTGCCCCATATAATGTTCACCGCCCCATTTTGTTTTGCCGTAAGAATGTTTAATAAAGTCTGGCACGGTGATTGAATTAAAAATTGGTGCTCTATATTGTACAATATCTCCGGGCATCCCGGTGTGATAAATGTTGTTTAGAGCGCAGAGTCCATCAATTTTCTCTGAAAAGCTTACAAAGTCTGAGGCTTCGGGGAGCCAAAAATTATTATAATATCCCGGTCCATCCACTAAATGAATTTCCACTCCGCTATTCTCGTTCATTTTTTTAAATTTTGAATTCGGTGTTATCAAACCACGATAATGGCTTTTTACAAATTCTAAATCGTAATTTTTTGGAATAGTTATAAAGCCCTCTGTTGCGTACAAATATTCGGCTTTGCGCGGCGTACCATCCCAGTCCTTCCAATTGAACGCAATATTTTGATATTTTTCTACTAAATAATCAAACTCCGCGCCGGGGTTAGCCATTCTTTGTTCAATTTCTGGTATGGTTTTATCTAGTTTCAAAATTCAACCTTTGAATATTTTGGTAGGCGGCGAATAAACTCAGCCGTTGCCAATTGCTCTGCTTCTCTTATATACATGTCGCTTATTGGGTTTATCTTGTTGTAGTGATAAAGAGCTTCTGCAATATGTTCACTCCTCTCGCCTGCCATCTCCATCATTGGGTACATGAAAGCCAAATCCCATCCCGCTCCATAAAACTTATTTGTGCGCGGATCCACTAGATCGTCTTTCTTAATCATATCAAACAACTTCCTTTTAAAAGTTCTAAGGTGAGATGCTTTCCACGGAACATCTCGAAATAAATTATTTTCTATGACACTGTTGTCATACGGCGTCCAATAATAAGGGTGTGTTACCCCTGATGGATATTCCACAAAGCTCCCGTAGGTTATTAAGCAATCCGTCTTTTCATAAACAGTGTTAACTTTTTCAAGCACCTTATCGTCGTAAAACCAATCATCACCATCCAAGGTTATTAAAATATCCTCCTCATGATCGGAGGCATGTAAAAAGCCGTGATAAATGTTGTGTAGCGCCAAGTTTCTTTCTTTGTTGGATGCAAGGAGAAACTTCTCATCGCCGTCGATTGTTTTTTTTGCAATCTCAAGGGTTCGATCCGTAGAACAGTCATCAATTACAAAACACTTAAAATTACCATAGGTTTGAGTACGAACACTCTCAATTGTCCTTCCAATCCATTCTTCACAATTATATGTCGGTATCACTATAACAAAATTATTCATTTTTCCTCATTAATCTCCAATTAGATTTCTCTCTCAAGAACTTCTAAAATATCTCGACTTGTGTTGCCGTCGCCGAGCCAAGTGGTTGATGGAGATTTTGCTAATGTAGACAACCACTCAAAAGAACGAATCCAAGAGTTTTCATCATCCAACAGTAATTTAAAACTACAGTTGTTTTCATAAGACTCTGGTCTTTCCGAAAACGCTCTTGGAACAAGTACAGGAATTCCCAATAAAGCCGGTTCTTCTTGTGCTGTGCCACTATCACTTATTATAAAGCGGCTATCTTGTTGAGCACGAATAAAATCCTTATATCCCATCAACGGAATTTCTTTAATATTGCCAAGCTCCAGCCCGTAATTTTCAATGGCGCTCATGGTTCGTCCGAAAGCTAGCATTTTAACTGGAATATTGTATAATTCACTGCACTGATTTGCAAAATTCAGGATGGCTTCCATACGCTCTTTATATTTGAAATTCTCGGGACGATGAATGTCCAAAAGAATGTGCTCTTGTTTTCCAACATATTCAAAGTCTGTAATTTTTTTCAAAGGCTCAACAATTGTATTACCAACCACAAAAATCCTTTCTTCAGGAATCCCTTCTTTGAGAGCCTTTTGTTTATAATTCTCATGGTAAACAAATAAGAAATTGCTAACATGGTCGCAGACCTTGCGGTTTATCTCTTCCAACATGCGTTCATCATAACTCCTCATACCTGCTTCGATATGACCAACCTTATACCCCTCCTTACGAAGCGGAACAGAAGCCAGCACAGAATTACTATCACCCAAAAATAATACCACATCAGGCTCAATCTCCTCGTCGCGGAACAAGTTCATAATTGCCGGTCCAAGATCAGCCTGTTGTTGATAATGACTTTTACCATGGGCACCAATAGATAAATTGTAGTCTGGTTCTCTAATATCCAAGTCTCTAAAAAAAACACCCGACAATAGATCATCATAATGTTGACCTGTGTGGATTAGAACATGTTGGCACCACGGTGCTTTATCCAGAGCGCGAAAAACTTCTGACATACGGATGAAATCAGGTCTAATCCCTGTAACCGTTACAATTACTTTATTCTTCATTATACACCTTTTTAAACGCCTCAATTACTGTAGAATCAAATTCTCTCCAGTTCTCATGTGTAAGAATATTATTCCACTTTTGAGAAATGGGAGCGCCACCATACCAGTGAATCCCGATGCCGCTATCAGCAATCATGTCAAAATGATTGGCTTCCCAGAGTTTTTCTAAGTTATTATGATCAATTGCATACACTAGTTCACCGCCGATATTATGAAATGTATTCTTGTAAAAAAGAGTCTTGGCAATATTAAAATCATTTGCAACGTCTTTTTTGGCAAGACACCCGATGGTCTGATAATCTACTCCATTAAAATATATTTCCTTGCTAGCTAGTAGAATTTTCTTAAAGAAAAAGTTTGATCCTGATGAACCCATCAAGCCGATAGGTGCAGCGGGCGAGCCATCGTAATGAGGATTTCGTTCATCGTAACAAACAATTGTATCTACACTGTTTTGAATTTCAAACGACGTAACTGGTTTATAGAAAACAATATCCATATCAATCCACAAGCCGCCAGTGCTCGAAAGAACCTTCCAGCCTAATAAGTCTGACTTATGTGGTTCAGATGCGTCTGCGCCGATAAAAGTTTTAGAGAAGTCAACCTTTATTAATTTAAGTGGAACATCTGACAGCAGTTTTTCGAAATAATCACCATCGGCTTTATAATCTCTTTGATCGCACTGATGGTGCTGATCTCCCTCTAAGGACCATGATATTTTATCAGAAACATTCTCTGGGATGTACAAATGTATAGACCAATCCGGGTTAAATTTTTTAAAAGACAGGATGGTCATATATCTAAGAAAAGACATTTTTGAAGAGCCCCAATAAAAACTAGCCACTTTTGGTATTTTTGGATTCCAGTGGTTTGTTTTAGAGTAAAGCTCTCCCACCTTTCGGTTTGCCTCCATAACACAATTACGATCTTGCATAGATAAAGAATCATCGGGATTATTGTGAGAACCTAAAACACTATCAATATATCCTACCCGAGAATTCAACGCCATTCTCATACACATCTCATAATCTTCGCCGGGAATTTCAAGATATTCACCTACTCTCTCTTTCAGCTTCATTGTAAACATAAAACATACGCCCAAGAAACACTGGAAACTGTTGACATGTGCCCAGTCATCCACCACGGTTTCAATATTAGAAAGTTTTTTGTTGTGCGATAATCCATCTAGGTGAACTTGGCGAGTACCATCTTCGTGAAATTCATATGGTTTGAATGGTGAATTTAAAAATTGACTATCGCTAACTGCGTTAACATATTCAACATCCCTGTTCTTCTTAAGAAAGCCAACCAATCGTTCAAGAAAATTCTCAGTCTTGTTATCGTCAGAAGATACCCAAGTCCCAAATTCTCCAATAGCGTGCTCAAATCCCAGATTCAAAGCAGAGCCAGTACCGCCGTTTTCTTTTCGAAAAAGCTTTATTCGCTTGTCTCTTTTAGCATATTTTTCTAAAATAGTCGGCGACGAGTCTGTAGAGCCATCATCAACAATGATCAATTCAAAATTAGAATAAGACTGTGCTAGTATATCATCAATAGCGGAGGGTAGATATTTTTCATCATTATAAGTCGGCATTACTACCGATACTAAATCTTTAATCATGAAATTAACCCTCAATCATTTCAAACGTAAACCCATCATCAATCTGTGTATTGGAATCATATACGGAATCTTTAAGTATTACTTCAACAAATTCCTTATATTGTTTCTCTTGAGTAAAGTTTTCAAGAATCCACGCCTGAAGTTGTTTCGCATTCTTGCTGTGTTTGTTGAAGTCTTTATATACACTACGAAGCTGCATTTTGTAAGAACCCTGTTTTGCTTGAGCCCAACCACATTCAGGGATTATCACACCTTCCCAGACAACTTCGTTTGGCACCTTCACTAAATCATAGTCAACTTTACAAAACTTAGGCTTTTGCTTGAAACGGCGACCTTTCTTATTTTTTTCCGGCATATACAAATAATCTATATGCCCGCTCCAGTCTGGTGCGATCACAGGAACACCATTGTAGGCTGCCTCAAAAATAGGCAACCCGAAACCCTCTCCATGAGTAAGTGTTGTATATGCTTTAATTTTTGGATGTTTATACAGCGCGTTCATCTCTTCATCAGACATGGTGCCATGGATTAAATATACTTTACATTTTCTGTTTTTGTACGGCTCCAATAGGCTTTCCAACTGTAGCTTGCAATTAAATTTATCAGGAGTCGAATTGTTTCCTTGAAAAGTTTTAACTACCAATCCGACCTCTTGGTCAATAAATTCCTCTACAAACCACTTAATCGTATTAGGCAAATCTTTCCGTGGACCCCATTGTGCTACTGTTAGAAAATTAAAATCATAATCCAATTCAAAGTCAAGCGCCGTGTCCTCCAATTCCCTCACGGGGTAATGAACAACAGTGATTGGAGTCGTACATTTCATATCCGAGTCTATAGTTCTTCCGGTGGTTGGACTAACCATAGAAAAACTAGAATTCTTGTATACGTTCTTAGAGTGATTTGAGATCGTAATAATATGGTCTACTAGTCTACTTTTTTCAACCCATTGCGGAGCAACTGAGGTTGTTTCAATCCCAGCCGTATAGCCAATATTTTTCGCGCCTATTTTTTCCCATTCGTTTGGGATGGTAATTTGCAGAGCAATATCAAAGATTCCAAAAGTTCTCTTTTCTGGATTATGTAACCATTCGTTAGTTTTAATAACCAAGTGATCAAGCCACCGACGCTCTTCTGTCTCTTCGTGTTGCCAGCTTGAACTTCCCCATGTGATGGGCATAACAAAAATATTAAACAAATCCTCTCTCGACCGTAACGCTCTTAAAGCGAATCGACACTGTTCCCCGTAGCCGCTTCTGCTAAAGACTGGTCCTTTTACTAAAATATTTCTTTTTACTACTTTGGTTTCCATTATACAATCTCCTCCAATTTCCATGGTGTATAGCCTTTTCTAGTTTGCCACGAGCCCATAGATTGGTGAGTTTCTGTGAGGATCTTGTCCCAATTCTTAACATAATTCGTAAAATTATAATTCTTTAGCAAGTGATTCTTACCCAAAGCGCCCATCTCTGCTCGCTCTTCAGGCGACATTTCAACTATCCTCTTCATAGCAGCAACTACATCCTCGCCGGAAACGCGGTCCTCGTAAATCCATGGAACTTCCTGAGAGCCAATTACCGACTTTGATGCCGGTTCAATCCCTATGCCGAACCAATTTTCTCCGTCTGTTACCTGTTCTTGAAGACCACCAGTCATCGTCGCAATAATGGGAGTTTCACAAGATAGAGACTCTAGTGTTGATAGACCAAACCCCTCTGCATCAGAAACATTAATTGTGCAATCAACCATATTATACATCTGAGCTAGCTGCTCGGGTGCCACCTTATTAGAAGAGATAATAACCTGACCTTTCAAGCCAAAATGATCGATTAAATAGTCTAATGGTTGACCGTGAATATCTCTCGGATCTGTGTGCATTAAAAGGAATGCTTTTTCATTTCCAATCTCCTCGCACAACTGTTTAAACCAATAAATCAAACTACCGCTCTGTTTGCGACGGGCGTTTCGGTTATTCCAGAAGAATCCGACCCGGTTTTCAAAGTCGGGGTGTTTATCATATAAAATTTGAGCCGATTGAGCATACTCTTCTGGCTTTAATTTTCGAAAAATTCTATCATCAACCGCGTGGGGCAAATATATTTCCGGTACATCTGGTACCACCTCTTGAACGCACTTAGACGTAACTTTAGAAATAGTAGTAATTAAGTCGCAACCCTCATACCATCTCTTATTAAAATGGGGGGCTGGAAAATTATCCCAGACATGATAGTATACCATGGGCACTAGTGGACGGATTTCATTCTCCATGTTCCACAGCCATGCAAAAAATCTCGGATCAGTCATAAACCACAAAATATCTGGACGTGTAGTCCTGAGAACAGAACGAACCTGTTCCTGAGTTCCATATCCGTCTACCGGCATCACTGTCCATGCATCGCCGAACTTCTCTTGGTCAATTATGATAGGATCATAACTCTGGTGTTTCATAGCACCACCAAGACAAACAAATTCATACTTGCCCGGATATTTTTCTAGTAGCCCCTCGATCATAAATTTTGTTTGATTAGCGACCCCGGAAGCGGACAAAGGGTGATCGCTCAAAGTTAAAATTTTAATTTTCTTGTTTATTTCCAATTTTTCCTCTTATGTGCAATGCTCTGTTTTGTAGAACTCACACCGATTACAGGACGTGCGGTTCTTAATGCATCTTTTTTTATTTATATTATAAAGCGCCTGCTTGAGAAGTTTAAGAGCGTTTTCTGTACGTTTTTTACCACTAGTGACTTTGAAAAGCTCTACTTTAGAACCAACCTTGGCGGTGCGCTTGAGGAGCGCGAAGTGTGTTTCGATCAAATCAGGGTCGATGCCGTATTTTAGCGCATAATAATGCTTGTAAAAAATAAGCTGATAAGTTGCCATGGGATCGCTCCTGCGGCGGGCGTCCCAGCCCCAAGAACAAGACTTCCAATCAATAACATGATATTTGCCGTCTGAAGTTTTGAGAACTAAATCGATGTACCCCTTAAAGTCATAAGTATTTTCTACAAATTCCTTAATTGGCTCATAAAGAGGCTCCTCGATTGCAACGACTTCGAACTCTCCAAAGTGCTCTCGCACGGCGTCAGGAACTTCGGGCAATATTTGCAAACCTTGCTCCAAGAAAGTTTCAGCGTCTTTCTCCGAAATAGAGTCTCGCACTTCTTGAGGCAACTCAGCCAATTCTTTAAAATAACTATCAACTAATGCAGCCTCGTGATTTCCTGAAAAATCAACCTTAGCATATTCCTCACATGCAGTGTGGATTGCGCTTCCAAAGGCTGTATATAAGTTTCCGACGAAACCCTTGAGTTTGTCGGTATACATAAGCTTGTGTTTATATGGACATTCGTTCCATATTTTTAGTTCTGAGAAAGATATATGTGACATTAAGCACCTTCTAAGTTTGAATAAACTATTTCAAGCTTATTATATAAAACCGGAGACACTTCCTTCAATTCGACTTTATCGCCAAGAGCATATGCTTCAAAACCTTTTGCCCAATACTCACGAAGAGAAGTGACTGAATAAGGAGAGATAAAAAGACCATTGATCAAATAATCTAGTCTTTCATATCCAACCTCCCAATATAGAAAGTTGTCAAAATCTGGATCATATTCAGACTTTAACATACTTTTCATATCTACATCATATCCTACTTCATGAAAAATGTCAAGCAATTTTAGTCTTTTATTTTGAAACTCTTTTTCAATTGCGCCATCACCATAGATCTCATTCTTGAGAAGAGATTCAGCGGCATGAGCGATTTCATGAACCAAATCATCTAGTAAGTCATTTTCATCATCTTGCTCGTTAGTCACGTAAATTGTACCATGATAATACAATG
>MDSZ01035320.1_pt1 | contig 10342 bp, 11 predicted proteins | sample 811201 | NCBI WGS metagenome assembly MDSZ01 (sample SAMN05326647, study PRJNA326480) | marine metagenome | isolation source: seawater | place: Indian Ocean: North | collected 2010 | reverse complement strand
CTTGATTTATGCACTGAAAAAAATTTTTAATCATTTGATATTTATTATTTTCTAAATCCAAATCTACATATACATAACATAAATTTACCTGTACCAGATGTAGTGTTTTCAAATTGTTTTTTCTGTTTATTTCCTTTACTGTTCAATTGTTGAACGATATATTTGTTCAAATTTTGAACGATGGACAAAAATAATACAGATCAGTTTAACGTACTCAGGAAGATAAAATCAAAACCAGAATATTCTCAACGAGAATTGGCTTCTGAGCTTGGCTTTAGTTTAGGAAAGTTAAATTATTGTTTAAAAGCTTTAAAAGAAAAAGGGTTGATAAAAATTAGCAATTTTAAGAAAAATCCTAACAAACTCGGTTATCTATACAAATTAACTCCAAAAGGAATTTCGACTAAAACAAAATTAACCTTAGATTTTATGAAACGAAAGATGAAAGAGTATGATGAACTTAAAGCTGAAATTGAAAAGGATGAAAAATAATGTGGGCAGTTATCAAAATAGACACAAAAAAAGTCCTTACTCTTAAACGAGAATTATTAAGTATATTGGGTAATGAAGTAAAATTTTACGCTCCAAAATTAAAAATTATAAAATATTTTAAATCAAAGACTTATATAAAAGACACATATCTTCTTGGCGATTATTTGCTATGTTTTCATAAAGATTTCAACAAACAGGATATAATTACATCTTTAAAATACTGCAAAGGATTAAAATATTTTTTAAATAACTTTAAAATTTCTCAAGTTGAAATTGAAAAATTTGTTTCTAAGTGCAAACAAAATGAAGATAAAGATGGATATATCAAACAAACTTTTTTTGATTTTATAAACAGAAAGAAGTACGAATTTATATCAGGGCCTTTCACTAATTTTATATTTTCTATTTTAAATGAAAATAAATTCTTAGTTACTGCTCTGATCGGTAAACACAAAATATCAGTGTCTAAAGAAGAAAATTTGTTTAGACCTGTTTAGATTATTTATATGATATGTAAAAAAAACACTTTTTACGTAGTGCGGAGCTTTGTCAAAAATTTAAATTATTAATTATGAGATTGCACCAAGTACAAAATAAAAAACTAGATTTTAAATTTCATTTACTCAACTCAGATAATATGCAAACACTTTTATCCCTAGAAAATTTACTTAAAAAAGTTTCCAATGTAGAGGGAGACATAATTGAGTTTGGAGTTGGAAGAGGGAGATCTTTAATAGTAATTTCATACTTGTTATCTCAACTCAATATAAAAAAAAAATTGTATGCATTTGATAGCTTTCAAGGTTTTGGATCAATTCACAAAAAAGATAAATCATCTAGAAATCCAAAAAAAGGAGAGTGGAGTGGTTCTCCAAATAAAAAATATAAGTATGATATTAAATTTATAAAAAACCTTCTTAGGGAGCATCTGCATCCAAAAAGTAGGTATCCAATTCAATTTGTGAAAGGTTATATTGAAAAAAGTTTATTGAAATATAATAAATTTAATAAAGTATCATTCATTCATTGTGATGTAGACCTGTATCTTCCGCATAAAGCTATTTTAGAAAATTTGTGGGCAAAATTATCAAAAAATGGAATTATTTTATTTGACGACATTGATATTGGTTTAAAATCAAAAAAGTTTCCTGGCGCTGTTAAAGCCTTTAAAGAATTTTTTAAGACAAAAAAAATTGAGATATGTTCAGACAATTATAGAAAAAATATTTATGTTATTAAAAAATGAAAAAATTAAATATATATAAAAAAAATAATTCTTTAGATAAAATTTATAAATATTTTAAATTTAATCCTGTAGAATTTGGCTTATCAAAAAAAAAATTCAAAGCATTTAAAAAACAGAGAGAATCTTTGTTTCATGATCATTTAAAAATTCAACTTTCATCATTTCAAAATAAGTCATTATTAGAGTTTGGACCTGCAAACGGAGAAAAAACTTTAATTTATTTAGAGCAAGGCGCAAATATTACTGCTGTTGAGCCTAATAAAGATTTTATAAGAATTTTTAAAAACAGAATTAAGAAAAAAAATTTTAAAATAAATATACAAAATAAATATATAGAAAATTTTGTAACAAAAAAAAAATTTGATTTTATAATTTTAGAGAATTGTTTAACCTCAATAGATAAAAGAGAACAAAGCTTAAGAAAATTATCCAAAATGTTAAAAAAGGGCGGATTAATTATTTTTACGTATCACAACCCTGAAGGCTTTTTTTTAGAATACTTTAAAAAGTATATACTAGAAGTTTACTCAAAAATAAAAAATAAAAATGAGATTAATGAAATTTTAAATTTATCTAAAGCATTTTTTAAAAGAAAGTTTCAAAAAATTAGCCATACTAGAAAATTTGAACAATATGTTCTTGATACTTTAATACTTAATAGTTTTATTCATAAAACCTTTTGGAATTTTAAAGATATTATTAGAATATCAAACAAATCTAATTTAAGATTCTACTCTAGTTGGCCAAATTATGTTTCAAATCAAACTAGATGGCATAAAAAACACCTAACAACAAAAAAACATAATTTAGATATTTTAAAAAATTATCAAAAAATTAAAGGGAGTTTTTATTGTAAAGATTTATTTTTTGAAAAAACAGATATGCAATTATTAAAAATAATTCAGAAGTTAATGATATATGAAAAGAATAAAATACTTTCAGCTAAAAAAATTATAAATCTGATTATAAAGTCAAAAAAAAGTAAACAATTTTTTTTTCAAAATATATTTAATACTCTAAAAAACTTAAGCCCAAAAAATTATAATAAAAATTTTAATTTTAATGATTGGGGATACCCTAATCATTATTTAGTATTTAAAAGAAATGATTAGATTAAATAGTAAAATAAAAAAAAAACTTAATAGAAATGGTTTTGTTATAATAAAAGATTTTTTTAATGAGTATCAAAAATCACAACTAAAAATTTTTGCAGATAATTACGCTAAAAATTTTATTTTAAGTTGGTCAAAAAAAAATAAATCACTTTATTTTAATTCAATTTTAAAAGATAAGAACTTAAGAAATCAAATTATAAAATATTATAAAATATTTAATAAACCAAATTACAGAAGAAATCCCCAAAAAACACTCGCAAATGAGGACTTTCTTGAAATTTTAGAAAATAAAAATTTTCAAAAAATACAAAAGTTAAGTGATTCAAATAAATGGTATTTCTCATTTATAAAAAATCTTAGATTTAAAAGTAAAGTCTTACCTTGGTCTATTTCAAAATGGCATTGTGATAGGTTAATTTATAGAAATTTCAAGGATTCAAAAATGAAGTTCTTTGTTTGCTGGTTCCCAATTCAAAACGTTAATCGTAAAACTGGAGGAGGACTTGAATTAATTTATAAGAACAGTTTTTCATTTGATAAAATAGGAAATAAATTTTTTAAAATTTTTAATAAAAATATTTTTTTTTTGGATGAACATATAAAAAAATTAAAAAAAAAAACTTATAAAACTAATTTAAAGTTTGGTGATTTACTAATATTCGATAGTTCAATTTTTCATAGAACTATAAAAACAAACCTAATAAAACCAATATGGTCTATGGATATAAGGTTTGAGTACGGGGATGTTGTAGATCCTTTATCTAAATATGGTGGTTTTGATATGCAAAATCAAAAAAAACTTAAGCTAAAGAAGCTTAAAAAGTCTGCTAATTTAAAAATAATATGAAGTCAATCAAAGTTCCTCATTTGACACCCAATGAAGACATTGTTTTTGTAAGAAGAATACATAAAAATAATGGATCTAAAGTAAAAAAAGGTGAAATAATTTTTGAAATTGAAACAACTAAAACTTCAGTTGAAATAGAGTCGGAGTATAGTGGATATATTTATTATAATTTCGAACAAGATACTCAGATAAAATGTGGAGAAGAGTTTTACTCTATATCAGAGGAAATATTATCAAAAGAAATAAGTACTAAGATTACAAATGATCAAATTTTAACAGAAGATGCTAAAAAATTCGCAAGAGAAAATAATATAGATATTTCAATTGTTAAGGAAAGCATAATTACTAAAGAAATATTAAAAAATTACATAAAGACTTTTAGAAAAAAAAATAAAATACCCACTGGAAAAAGAAATAGTGTTCTAATTGTTGGAGCATCTTATCATGGCAAGACAGTTTTTGATTTTATTCTTCAAGAAGGGAAATATGAAACAATAGCTTTTATGGATTACTCCGGAGTCACTTCAGAAGATATGATTTATAAAAAACCTGTGATTACTGAGGATGATATGGAAGATATTTTTAATAAGGGTACAAAATATATTCATATAAATACTAATAAATATGAACTTACTAAAAAAATATTTGAAAAAGCAAAGAAAATAGGTTTTAAAACTATATCGGTTATTCACCCTTCAGCCGTTATATCACATAATGCTATTATTGGTGAAAATGTACTTATTGGTCCTAATTCTATAATTGGAAATAACGTAAAAATTGGAGATTTTTCAAAAGTTTTAAATAAAGTTTCAGTTGCTCATGATTCTGTAATAGGTGAACATGTTCAAATATCAGACGGAAGTACTATTGCAGGAAATGTTCATATAGGAAAAAATTCAGTTTTAGGCATTAACACTGCTGTGATTAATAAAACCAAAATTGGAGATAATGTATTGGTTTTATCTGGAAAAACTGTGATTCAAAATTTAACAGATAATACAAAATTTTAATTTAAATATGCTATTAGAAAAAGAAATATATAAAAAATCATTGTATATAAGAGAATTTGAAAAATTACTTTTATCTTTATTTGATAAAGGTTTGCTTCATGGAACAACCCATACAGCAATCGGTCAAGAACTCATACCAGTAACAATTTTAAGTGATATTTCAGAAGATGATACTGTGGTTTCAAATCATAGATCTCATGCGCATTTCATTTCTTACTGTAATAAAATAAATGAATTATTTTTAGAATTACTAGGCAAAAAAAACGGTATATGTGGTGGTAAATCAGGCAGTCAACATATCCATTATAAAAATTTTATTAGTAATGGAATATTAGGCAATTTAATACCTGTATCTGCAGGCATATCTTTATCTGACAAAATTAATAAAAAAAAGAATATTGTATATATTTTTCTTGGAGATGGTGCCTTTGGACAAGGTGTTTTGTACGAAACTCTAAACTTTTGTTCATTGAATAAATTAAGATGTATTTTTGTTATTGAAAATAATTTTATAGCACAAACAACACCAATAGAAAAAAATTTTGCAGGTACCTTTAAAGATAGATTTAACGCTTTTAATATTAATTCAGAGGTAATATCAACCAAAGATCTAAAAATTTTTCAACAAAATATAAAAAAAATAAAGAAATTAGTCTTAGAAAATAGTCAGCCCTTTGGAATTATTATTAATACACAAAGACTTGCCGCGCATAGTAAGGGAGATGATACAAGAGATAATGATTTGATAAATAAAATACATGAAGAAGATTTTTTAGCTCAATTAGAAAAAAAATTAAGTGAAGAATTTGTAAATAAAACTAGAAAAGAGGCAACAGAATTCTATCAGAACATGCTAAATAAAAATAATATAGATTATGAATTACGTTAATTCTATTAATAGTTATCTTAAGAAATTTTTAAAAGAAAATGACCAAAATTTAATATTAGGAGAAGATATTCTAGATCCATATGGCGGAGCTTTTAAAGTAACAAGAGGATTATCAACAGAATTTCCAACACAAGTATTTTCAACACCTATTTCTGAAGCGGCAATAACTGGTATATCAACTGGTTTAACACTTAAAAATCATAACGTTATACTTGAGATAATGTTTGGTGACTTCTTAACACTTACCTCAGACCAAATTATCAATGGTATTTCAAAATTTTTGGATTTAGGAGATCATAGATTTGGAAAATATTTAATTAGATGTCCAATGGGAGCTTATAGGGGTTATGGTGCAACACATAGCCAGTCTCTTGAAAGTATTTTTCTTAACGTACCTAATCTAAATATTTATTCTCCAAATATTTTTTCTGATCCATATAATTTGCTAGATAAGATATTAAGAAAAAATAACTTTTCTTTATTTGTAGAACATAAAATTTCGTATCCAAAAGAGCTTGTTAAAAATAAATATAATAATTTTGACTTAATAATTGATGATAATGATGAGTTTACAAAAATAAAAATTTTCGATAAAGAATCAAAATTTACAATATTAACTTATGGTTATTGTACAGAAATGGCAGTTAATGCAATTCAAAAAATATTCTTAAAACATGAAATTGTTGGTGAGGTAATTGCGTTTAAAAAATTAAAAAATTTATCAAATAATTTTTTAGAGGTTATTGAATCGCGAAAAATATATACCTTAGAGGAAGGGGCGGCAGAGGCAGGTTGGGGTAAATATATATCTAATAACATTTACAATAAATTTTATAATAATCTTGATAAAAAAATTGAAATAATTGGTTCAAAAAATCAATCGATACCTTCATCAAAGGAGCTAGAGAAAGATCATTTACCCAGTGAAGAAAATTTACAAAAAATAATCGAAAAAAATTTTTAAATGAAAAATAATAAAGAATATCAGCTTTTTAATAAACGTGGATTTTCAATTAAAAACCTCTCTAAAAATAAGATTTTAAAGGACATGCAAAATAAAATTACGCAATCAAATCACAATAGCGCTTTATCAAATAACAAATTTAATATCATGAGTATTAAATTACAAAATGAAATTTATAAAAAGAAAGTGCACTTCCAAATTGTAAAAGATGAAAAAAACTTTATAAAAAAAATTTTAAATGTTAAAAACTTAAGTGAGTTAATGATTACTTCCTTTTTTCATTTAAGGGCAGTAAAAAAACAAAATAAAAAAAAAAAATCAAATTTTTTAGGATTTCATAGAGAGACTTTTTACTCAGATTTTGATTATACAAAACATCAGATTAACGTTACTTTTCCAATTATGGGTTATTCAAAAGAAAACAGTATGAAAATCATAGAAGAATCTCACAAAATACCAGATGAGAAAATTAAAACAAAAAAATTAAATAGCTTACAGTCAGGAATTAAAAAAAATTCAAGTGAACACAAGCTTGGTCTTGCCTATAATCCAAAAGTAATACTTAGTGGAGTTAATTTAAGAAAAGCTAAAAGATCAAATCTTAAAACAGGACAAATTATGTTCTTCAGTTCTAATTTAATCCATGGAAATGGAGTTAATTATAAAAATGATATAAGATACAGTTTAGATTTTGGTCTGATTAAAAAAAAATATCTAATAGGCAAGAAAATTAAAAATCACCATATATCTTACTCAAAAAATAAAAAATATTGGATAGAAATAGAATAAATTAATAAAATGAGAAAAAAAAATAAGAATACAAAGTTCTATAAAATTTTCAAAAAAGATACAGACGGTAAAGATTTTATGGAAAATTTTGGAATTAATTCAAGTTGGAAATGGTACAATGATCCAAGACAATTCTTTATTTCTTTATCAAGATATAAATTCGTATCTAAAATCTTAAAAGGAAAGAAAAATGTTTTAGAAATTGGCTGTTCAGATGGCTTTAACTCCAGAATAGTTAAACAAGAGGTTAAAAATTTAGATTTATGTGACACAGAGGAAAAACTGATAAATAATGCAAAAAAAATTTTAAAAAAAAAATGGAAGATGAATTTTTTTATTCATGACTTTTTAAAAAAAAACTTAAATAAGAAATATGATGGAATATATTTTTTGGATGTTCTTGAACATATTCCAGCTAAAAAAGAAAAACTCTTCTTAAAAAATATTTTAAGATCACTTAAAAAGAATGGTATTTGTGTTATTGGTATACCTTCTCTTGAATTTCAAACTTTTAGTAGACCAAAAAATATTTCAGGACATATAAATTGTAAAACTTCAAGCGAATTAAATAAAACTCTTAAAAAATTTTTTCACAACGTAATAATATTTTCTATGAATGATGAAATGGTTCATACTGGCTTTGAAAAAATGTCTTGTTATTTTTTTGCTTTATGTGTTAATAAAAAATCCATCAAATGAAAATTTTAATTACAGGTGGTGCAGGTTTTATTGGAAGTAATCTTTGCGATTATTTGCTTGATAGAGGTCACGAAGTTCATATCATTGATAATCTTGAAACTGGTAATATTAAAAACTTAAAGGGCTCAAAAAATAAAATTAAATTTTTTAAAGTTGATATTACTAATATTAAAAAACTAAAAGATAAATATTTCAAAAAAGTAGATGTTGTATATCATTTAGCTGCATTAGCTGATATTGTTCCAAGTATTAATAATCCAGAAAAATACTTTAACACTAATGTTAAAGGTACTTTAAATATTTTAGAAAAGTGTAAAAAAAATAAAGTAAAAAAATTAATCTATACTGCATCATCAAGTTGTTATGGGATACCAAAGAAACTCCCAATAAGTGAAAATGCAGAGATTAAACCAGAATATCCGTATGCTTTAACCAAATACCTTGGAGAGACTTTAGTTTTACATTGGGCCAAAGTGTATAATATGCATAATATTTCTGTCAGATTGTTTAATGCTTATGGGCCTAGATCTAGAACAAATTCTAACTACGGTGCGATGTTTGGGGTTTTTTTATCACAAAAAATAAATAATAAGCCATTAACAATAGTAGGTGATGGAAATCAAACTAGAGATTTTTTATTTATCTCTGATTTAGTTAAAGCTTTATACAAAACGTCAATTTCAGGAAAAAAGGGAGAAATTTATAATATTTCAAGTGGCAAGCAGGTATCTATTAACAAGATTGTAAGTTTAATGGATCACTCCAAAACTCACATACCAAAAAGACCCGGTGAACCTGAAAATCTTCAAGGAGATATATCAAAGATAAAAAAAACTTTAAATTGGGCCCCTAAAGTTTCAATTGAAAAAGGTATAAAGATAATGGTTAGTAATATTATTGGCTGGAAGTCAGCACCTGTTTGGACTCCCGCAAAGATAAGAAAAGCAACAAAAGATTGGTTCAAATACTTAAATTAAATTTTAATGAGAAAAAAAATTTTTACAATTAAAGATTTTGAAAAAAAAATTAAAGAGATAAGAAAAAAAAATAAAAAAATTGTCTTATGTCATGGTGTTTTTGATTTGTTGCATATTGGGCACTTAAAACATTTTACCTTTGCCAAAAAAAATGGTGATATTTTGATTGTTAGTATCACACAGGACAAATTTATAAATAAGGGATTTGGAAGACCTATATTCAATCAAAATATAAGAGCAGAAATGCTTTCGTCTATTTCAATTATTGATTTTGTGATAATTAATAATGAGCCCGGTGCGGAGGATGTAATTAATTCTATAAAACCAAATTTCTATTGCAAAGGTATAGAGTATAAAGATAAAAAAAGTGATATTACAAAAAAAATTTACCCTGAATTAAAGTCATTAAAAAAAATTAATGGAAAAATTATTTATTCTAATGAAGATACCTATAGTTCTTCAAAAATTATAAATACTAATTTAAATTTATATAATAAAAAACAATCTGAATTTATAAAATTAATAAAAAAGAATATTTCTCTAGACGAACTTTTCATAGCATTTAAAAAAATAAAAAAATTAAAAGTACTTACCATTGGAGAGGTTATATTAGATCAGTATATTTTTTCAGAACCAATTGGAAAATCAGCGAAAGATACAATGTTGGTGGTAAAAGAAAACAATACAAATACTTTTGTAGGTGGTAGTGGATCTATAGCTAAAAATATATCTAATTTCACAGATCAAAATGTAAAATTAATTTCATATATTGGTTTTAAAAAAGATTATTTAAATACAATTAAAAAATATCTTGGAAAAAAAGTTGATAGTTTTTTTGTTAAAAAACAAAATTCACCTTCAATTTTAAAAAAGAGATATATTGATAAAATAAACAACTCAAAACTTTTAGGTATTTATAATTTTAATAATTTTGATTTAACTAAAAATGAAGAGAGCCATATTATTAAAAAGTTAAAAAGTATGACTAAAAAAAGTGATTTAGTTATTGTTAATGATTTTAGTCACGGTTTAATTACTAAAAATATTTTTAATAATATAATAAAAACTTCAAAATTTGTTACGTTAAATACTCAAATTAATTCGTCAAATTTTGGTTTTCATAGCATGAAAAATTATAGAAATTTAGATTGTTTGTCTATAAATGAAAGAGAGTTAAGGCATGAATTAAGAGATAAGATTAGTGATATAAAAATAATAATGAAACGTTTATCTAAAGAAAATAGTCTTTCAAATATTTTAGTTACCAGAGGATCAGATGGTGTAATTTTGTATAATAAAAAAAAGAATCAATTT
>MDSZ01179596.1_pt1 | contig 10343 bp, 9 predicted proteins | sample 811201 | NCBI WGS metagenome assembly MDSZ01 (sample SAMN05326647, study PRJNA326480) | marine metagenome | isolation source: seawater | place: Indian Ocean: North | collected 2010 | reverse complement strand
TTCCGGTTCGGTGACGCCGGTGATTCCTCCCCCGCCTCCACCGCCCCCTCCTCCTCCTCCACCGCCCCCTCCGCCTCCCCCAGCGCCGCCGTCCACCACGTCACGAGAGTATGAGCGCAACTATGGTCTGGCCAATGTGAAGGCCGAGGCCGCCTGGCGGGCCGGCGCCACCGGAAGCGGGGTCACCGTCGCCGTGGTCGATTCCGGCGTCAGTCGAGACCAGGCGGACCTCATCGGGCGGATTTCCGCCGCCTCGACCGACGTGGTTCCCGGCCGTAATGCGCCCTATGTCGCCGACAGCAGCCACGGGACACGGGTCTCCGGGGTGATCGCCTCCAACTTCAACGGCCAGGGCACGATCGGCGTCGCCTATGAATCCACGATCTTGTCGATCCGCACCGACATCTCCGACTGCGAGGAGAAGAACACCGACGTCTGTTTCAGCAGTTCGGACCTGGTCCGGGCCCTGGACTACGCCGTGGCCAATGGGGTCAAGATCATCAACATGTCCCTGGGCGGCGACGACCGTCTGGGTTCGGCCTTTGAGGCCGCGCTGCTCCGGGCGGTCAATTCGGGGGCGGTGATCGTCGCCTCCTCCGGCAATGACGGCGAGGCCAATCCCGGCTGGCCGGCGCGCTACGCCGTCGATCCGCGCTTCGCCGGGGCCGTGATCGCGGTGGGATCGCACAACGCCTCCAACGCCATGTCCAGCTTTTCGAACAGGGCCGGGGTGGCGGCGGCGGGCTATATCTCGGCGCCGGGCGAGGCGATCGTCACAGGCTGCGATACGACCAGCTGCTGGCGGGTCAGCGGCACGTCCTTCTCGGCCCCGCACGTCGCCGGCGCCCTGGCCCTGTTGATGGACGCCTTTCCCAATCTGACCGGCCGCCAAGCCCTGTCCCTGCTGATAGAGACTGCGCGGGACGCCGGGGACGCCGGGACCGACGTCGTCTATGGCCGCGGTCTTCTGGACCTGGCGCGCGCCTTCCAGCCGGCGGGGACCACTTCTGTGCCCCTGGCGGACGGCGCGACCCTGGTCGCCGCGACGGAGCCCGGCAGTTTTGTCGGCTCGGCCTTCGGCGACGCCTTTGCACGCCAGACGGCGCTCGAGACCGTGCTGTTCGACGGCTATGATCGAATGTTCGCGGTCCAGCTGGGCGGCGCCTATCCGACGGCGCCCAGCCGTTCGTACCAGGCTGCGCCGTTCGAACCCAGCCGCACCGCCACGACCAGCCTCAGCCTGCCCCGCGGCGGGCGGCTGAGCCTGACGGCGGCCCAGCTTGACGAACCGGTCGAGGCGGTGACGGCCCGCCGCGACCTGACCGATGCGCCCTGGCTGGGCGACGAACCCCGCCAGGAGGCCCTGCTGGATCTGGAGATCGGCCGCCTGAACTTCGCCACCTGGCAAGGTCGCGGCGGCGCCGTCTCTCCGTTCAAGGGCGCGGCCGGCGACGGTTTCGCCGCCCTGGCCCAGGCCGATCATGCGGCGCGCGGTCAGGTTCGGCTCGGCGCCTTCACCCTGGCGGCCGAGAGCGGCGGGGGGGACCGTCGCATGCCGCTGCGTCGGGTCGAGGAAGCGGCCTCGACCTACAGCCGCGCCACCCTGGCCTGGCGCGGCGCCGACGGCGGCCTGTCGCTGAGCCTGGGCGCCCTGGACGAACGGCTGGGGCCCTTGGGGGCCTTCATCCCGGGCGGTTCGGACTTCGCCCTGCCGTCGCGGACCCGCTTCTATGCGGTCGGCGGGGACTGGGCCCTGCGACCGGGTCTGGCCCTGCTCGGCGAGGCGGGCCTGGGCGCCACCGAGACGCAAGGGCGTTTCCTGTCGACGGACGGGGCGGCGATCAGCTCCAACTGGCGGCTGGCCCTGCTGACGGGTTGCACCGCCCTGTGCGATCGGATCAGCTTCACCGTCTCACAGCCGCTCCGGATGGAGCGGGGGACCTTCTCGGCCTGGCTGGCGGACGTGCCGGTCGATTATTTCGACCCCCTGACCTATTCGCGTCGCCGCTTCTCGGCGGCGCCCAGCGGGCGTCAGATCGACTTCATCCTGGGCGGCGAACGCAGTCTGAGGGACGGCTCCAGCCTGTCGCTGCAAGCCGTGGCCAGCCGCGAGCCGCGCCACACCGCCGACGCCGCGCCCGAGTTCGCCCTGATCGGGGGCTGGCGACGCCGGTTCTGAGGGGGTGTCGGCGCTGGTGAAGGTGAGCGAGAATTGTGCGGCCTCGAACGTCGTGCCGAACGCCTCGCTCACCTGCCGCTCACCAGCACTATTCACTAGCACAAACCCCCTCAGAGGAGGGCGGTGATCAAGCCTTGCCGTCGAAGGCGTGAGTCTGGGGTTCGCCGCCGCCGCCGCCATAGGGGTTTGACGGCTGGGCGCCCGAGCCCTTGGCGGCCACCACCACCATGGCCGGGCGGATCGTGCGGCCGAACAGTTCGAAACCGGACTGCATGGTCTGGACCACGGCTCCGCCCGGCACCGTGTCCGACGGCTGTTCAATCATGGCCTGGTGCAGATGGGGGTTGAAGGCCTCGCCGGCCTCGGGCGCGACCCGCTTCAGACCGTTGGTCTCGAACGCCTGCAGCAGGGCCTTCTGCGTCATTTCCAGACCCGTCACCAGACCGGCCGTGGCGCCCTCGGCGTCCTTGGGCGCGGCCATCAGGGCGCGCTCAAGATTGTCGGCCACGCCCAGCAGATCCTTGGCGAAGCGCTGGATGGCGTAGGCGCGGGCGTCGTTCTGCTGGGCCTCTGAACGGCGCTTCAGATTCTCCATCTCGGCGGCGACGCGCAGGGCGCGGTCCTTCCACTCGTCCCGCTCGGCGATCACGGCGTCCAGCGGCGCCAGATTGTCCGACGGCTCGGCGTCCAGTCCGTGTTCGGCGTTCAGTTCCGCCTCTTCCATTCCGTTCAGCTCATCGTTCTGGGGTTTGTCGCTCACGTTTCTTTCCCGTCCAGCATTCGGCCCAGCACCCGGGCGGTATAGTCCACCAACGGAATGACACGGGCGTAGTTCAGTCGCGCCGGTCCTATGACGCCTATGGCGCCCAGAACCCGCTGTCGGCCGCTCATATAGGGCGCCGCGATCACGGCGGAACCCGAAAGTGAAAACAGACGGGTTTCAGCGCCGATGAAAATCCGCACCCCCTGGGCCGCGTCCACCCCGTCCAGCAGGCCGATCAGCTGTTCCTTCTGCTCCAGATCGTCGAACAGGACCCGCACCCGCTCAAGATCGGCCAGGCCTTCGCCGTCCTGCAGCAGATTGGCCCGACCCCGCACGATCAGGGCCCGCTCGCGGTCCGGCCCGCCGGACCAGGCGGCCAGGCCGTCCTCGACCAGCCGGGCGGCGGCCTGGTCCAGCTCGCGCCGGGCGATCTCCAGCTCCTGGGTCATTTCCCGCTTGGCCTCGGCGAAGGGCCGGCCGCGCAGCCGGGCGTTCAGGAAGTTGGAGGCCTCCGTCAGGGTCGAGGGGGTGCCCCCCGCCGCCAGGCTCATGATCCGATTCTCCACCGTGCCGTCGTCGGCGACGATGACCGCCAGGGCCTGATCCCCGCCCAGGGCGACGAACTCCACATGTTTGACCCCGGCGTCGCGCACCGGGCTGGAGACCACGCCTGCGCCCCCCGCCAGGCCCGACAGCAGATTGGACGCCTCGTCCAGGGCGGCCTCGAAATTGCGGCCCCGGCCGGCCAGGCGGGCGTCGATCTCGCGCCGCTCCTCCTTGGTGAGGTCGCCGATCTCCAAGAGGCCGTCGACGAACAGGCGCAGACCCGCATGGGTGGGAATCCGCCCCGCCGAGGCGTGGGGCGAGGCCAGAAGGCCCGCCAGGGTCAGGTCCTGCATCGTATTGCGGATCGAGGCCGGCGACAGGGCGATCCCGCCCAGCGACAGGGTCCGCGACCCCACCGGCTCGCCCGTCTCCAGATAGCTCTCCACAATGCGCCGGAAGATGTCGCGCGCGCGCGCGTCCAGGCCGGCCAGCCCCGCCAGAGACTGGCCCGTCGCCGGACCGCCGTCGAACGGCGGGGTTTTGGGGGCATACAGGCTCACGTTTTCAGGATAATCACCGCCGCCCCAGCTTCCAAGGACTCATCTCATGCGCCATTCGCAACGCACCGACGCCCAGCTGCGTCCCGTGACCATCGAGACCGGCGTCAATCGCTACGCCGAGGGCTCGTGCCTGATCACCTTCGGCCACACCAAGGTTCTGGTGACGGCCTCGGTCGAGGAGACCATTCCCGGCTGGATGCGGGGCAAGGGCCAGGGATGGGTCACGGCCGAATACGGGATGCTGCCCCGCGCCACCCACACCCGCGGCCGCCGCGAAGCCGCCGCCGGCAAACAGACGGGCCGGACGCAGGAGATTCAGCGTCTGATCGGCCGCAGCTTGCGCGCCGTCGTCGATCTGAAGGCGCTGGGCGAGCGTCAGGTGGTGCTGGACTGCGACGTGATCCAGGCCGACGGCGGCACCCGCACCGCCGCCATCACCGGCGCCTGGGTCGCCATGGCCTCGGCCCTCAACTATCTGCGCGACGAAGGCGTGCTGAAGGCTGATCCAATCCTGGACCAGGTGGCGGCGGTGTCCTGCGGCGTCTGCGACGGGGTTCCGGTGCTGGACCTGGACTATGAAGAGGATTCCGAGGCCGAGGCCGATTCCAACTTCGTCCTGACCGGTTCGGGCCAGATCGTCGAGATCCAGGCCACGGGCGAAAAGCGCGGCTTCACCCGCGCCGAGTTCGACCGTCTGTTCGCCCTGGCCGAGACCGGCTGCGCCGAACTGTTCGCCCTGCAGAAGGCGGCGCTGGAGGCGGTGCGCTCTTAAGGAGTTTCGTGCGTTCAACAGGCGGGTCATCGTGGCTATGACCCTCAGCCCGGAGTTTTCGATGCGCCCTTTCCTGTCCGCCTGTTTCGCCCTGTCGGCCGCCCTCGCGGTCGCCGCCTGCCAGTCCGGGGAGGACAGGACCGCGCCCGCTGCGGACCCCGGTTCGGGCGCGCAGACCATAGCAGAGACGGCTCCGGGTCCGGCGTCTTCGGATCAGCCCGATACGGGCGCTGAACGAGGCCTCGCAGCCCAGACCGCATGCCGCGCGGATATCGGCGAGGCGGCGGCGGCGCGTCTGGTCGAGCGCTGCATCAAGGTCAGCCCGGCCACCCATCCGCCCTGCCACGCCGACAATCCCTGCGCCCTGATCCGGGGCGAGATCGACCGGTCCTGCAAGCTGTGGGACAAGGATCCGCCCGCCGAATGCCGCTCTTGAGACGGCTGTTATGAAAAAGGCCCCGCCGTCGCCGGCGGGGCCTTCGTCATTCAAACCTCAGGCCGAGGCTCAGTCGCGACGGCGACGGCCGCGATCGCCGCCTTCGCGCTTGGGACGGCCGCCGGTGTCTTCCGACAGCGGCTCCTCGTTGCGTTCGGCGCGTTCGGCGTTGATCTTGTCGGTGATGTCTTCGCCGGTGGTCTGGTCCACGACCTTCATCGACAGCTTGGTCTTGCCGCGGTCGTCGAAGCCCAGGAACTTGACCTTGACCTCCTGGCCTTCCGACAGGACGTCGGCCGGGTTGGCGACGCGTTCCAGAGCGATCTGGGACACGTGAACCAGGCCGTCCTTGGCGCCGAAGAAGTTCACGAAGGCGCCGAAGTCGACGACCTTGACCACCTTGCCGGAGTAGATGGCGCCCACTTCCGGTTCCGAGGCGATGGACTGGATCCAGGCCTTGGCGGCGTCGATCTTCTCCTGGTCATTGGCGGCGATCTTGATCGTGCCGTCGTCGCCGATGTCGACCTTGGCGCCGGTCTTCTCGACGATCTCGCGGATCACCTTGCCGCCCGAACCGATCACTTCACGGATCTTGTCGACCGCGATCTTGATCGTCTCGATCTTGGGCGCATGTTCGCCCAGCGAGGCGCGCGGGGCGTCCATGGCCTTGGACATCTCGTCGAGGATGTGCAGGCGGCCGGCAGAGGCCTGGGTCAGGGCCTGTTTCATGATCTCCTCGGTGATGCCGGGGACCTTGATGTCCATCTGCAGCGAGGTGATGCCTTCCGAGGTGCCGGCGACCTTGAAGTCCATGTCGCCCAGGTGGTCTTCGTCGCCCAGGATGTCCGACAGGATGGCGAACTCGCCCGACGGCTCCAGGATCAGGCCCATGGCGATGCCCGAGACCGGACGGACCAGCGGCACGCCGGCGTCCATCAGGGCCAGGGACGAACCGCAGACCGTGGCCATCGAGGACGAGCCGTTCGACTCGGTGATCTCGGAGACCAGGCGGATGGTGTAGGGGAAGTCTTCCTTCTTCGGCAGCATCGGACGGATGGCCCGCCAGGCCAGCTTGCCGTGACCGATTTCGCGACGGCCGGGCGAGCCCATGCGGCCGGCTTCACCCACCGAATAGGGGGGGAAGTTGTAGTGCAGCAGGAAGGACTCCTTGTAGGTGCCCTGCAGGCTGTCGATGTACTGTTCGTCCTCGCCGGTGCCCAGGGTGGCGACGACCAGGGCCTGGGTTTCGCCGCGGGTGAACAGGGCCGAACCGTGGGTGCGCGGCAAGACGCCGACTTCCGATACGATGGCGCGGACCTTGTCCAGGGCGCGGCCGTCGACGCGGTGGGCGTTCTCGATGATGTCGCGACGCAGGACCTCGGCTTCGCACTCCTTGAAGGCGGCCGAGAATTTGGAGCTGTCGACGCCCTCGGGCTTGTCGTCGGTCTTGACCAGGGCTTCGGCGGCCTTCTTCTTGGCGGCGTCGACGCCCGAGCGGCGCTCGTACTTGCCCGGATGGGCGTAGGCGGCCTTGATCTCCTCGCCGACCAATTTCTTGATCGCGGCGACGACGTCGGAATGGTCTTCGGCCTGGAAGTCGAACGGCTCCTTGGCGGCGTGTTCGGCCAGGTCGATGATGGCGTCGATCACCGGCTGCATGCCGGCGTGGGCGAACATCAGGGCCTTCAGCATGGTCTCTTCCGACAGCTCCTTGGCTTCGGATTCCACCATCATCAGGGCGTCCTGGGTGCCGGCGACCACCAGGTCCAGCTCGGAGCCTTCCATCTGGTCCACGGTCGGGTTCAGCACCAGCTCGCCGTCGATGAAGCCGACGCGGGCGGCGCCGATCGGACCCATGAAGGGCACGCCGGAAATGGTCAGGGCGGCGGAGGCGGCGACCATCGACAGGACGTCCGGATCATTCTCCAGGTCGTGCTGCAGCACGGTGACGACGACCTGGGTCTCGTTCTTGAAGCCCTTGACGAACAGGGGGCGGATCGGGCGGTCGATCAGGCGGGAGACCAGGGTCTCCTTCTCGGTCGGACGGCCTTCACGCTTGAAGTAGCCGCCCGGGATCTTGCCGGCGGCGAAGGTCTTTTCCTGATAGTTGACCGTCAGGGGGAAGAAATCCAGGCCCGGCTTGGGCGAACGGCCGTAGACGACGGTGGCCAGAACCACGGTCTCGCCATAGGTCGCCAGCACGGCGCCGTCGGCTTGGCGGGCGATGCGGCCCGTCTCCAGAGTCAGCGGGCGTCCGGCCCACTCGATCGTCTTGCGTTTGATATCGAACATATTTCGTCTTTCGTATCCCGGACGGCGTATTCCGTGCGGGGTCCCATCATTGGGCGGATGCGTCGGCGTTCAGTCCTTCGATCCAAAGGTCGCCGCGCCATCGCGGAGACCCGGGTGAGGACCGGCTCGGCCCTCGCGTCTGCGCCGTTAAAGTCCTGCGGCGCGCAGGTCGGTTCTAATCGCACAACGAGGCGCGGACGTGACCGCCCGCGCCTCGTCATACAGTCTTACACAGAGCCGCGCCCTTAGCGACGCAGACCCAGCTTGGCGATGAGCGCCTGATAGCGCCCGGCGTCGACCTTGTTCAGGTGGTCGAGCAGACGGCGGCGTTGCGACACCATCTTCAGAAGGCCACGGCGAGAGTGGTTATCCTTCTTGTGGGTCTTGAAGTGTTCGGTGAGGTTGGCGATGCGTTCCGACAGGATCGCGACCTGAACCTCGGCCGAGCCGGTGTCGCCGGCGGTGCGGGCGTTGTCGGCGATGATTTCGTTCTTGCGTTCAGCAGTGATCGACATCGAAAGTCTCCCTGAGTGGCCTACCGCGCTACGCGCTACTTGAGGCCGGGCTGGAGTCTCCTGATCAGGCGATCAGGAAAGGTTGAAAACGCGGTCGGGTTCTAACCGGCCGGCCCGCAACTGACAGAGGGCGACGAGGGTCTGGCCCTGAAAGGCTGAAACCGTTCGCGAGCCGTCTGACAGACGGGTCTTGAGGGTTTCCACCTGACGGGGGAGCAGAACGATCGGTCGTCCCTGCCGAAGCGAGAAGGCGTCCTGTTCCGTCACGGCCAGATCCGGGATGTCGTCCAGAGCGGTCGCGACGGGAAGCAAGCCTTCCGAGGCGGCGCCCCTATGCACCATTTCCTCCAGAGAATCCAGAGTGACGGCGTTTTCCGTGCTGAAGGGCCCGACCCGCTCGCGCCGCAGGGCTGACACATGACCCTCCGCGCCCAGGGCCAGGGCCAGGTCGCGCGCCAGCGAACGGACATAGACGCCCTTGCCCGTCAGGATGCGGATCTCGACATGATCGGCGTCCGGCGCGGCCGTCGCCTCGGCCGAATGGATGACCACCCGCCGGGACGGCAGTTCGAAATCCACCCCGTCGCGGGCCAGATCATAGGCGCGGGCGCCGTCCACCTTGATGGCCGAGAAACGCGGCGGGGTCTGGTCGATCTCGCCGACGAAGGCCGGCAAGGCGGCCTTCACCTGGTCGAGGGGCGGGCGCACGTCGGAGCGGGCGATGATCTCGCCCTCCCGGTCCACGCTGTCGGTCGAGACGCCCCAATTGATCGTGAAGCGATAGACCTTCTTCGCCTCCATCATCATCGGCACGGTCTTGGTCGCCTCGCCCAGGGCAATGGGCAGGATGCCGCTGGCCAGGGGATCCAGCGTCCCGGCGTGACCGGCCTTCTGGGCGTTGAACAGGCGGCGGATGCGACTGACCGCCTCGGTCGATCCCATCTCGAACGGCTTGTCCAGGCAGACCCAGCCGTCGACGACGTCGCCCTTCTTCCGACGGCCCATCACTTGCCCTTCGGATAATAGATCATTGTCAGCCCCAGGTTAGAAAAACTCACCTGGATTTCGTCTTGATAGCCCGGAGTCCGCCACATCTCGATATCGACCTTTGCGGGAACCGGCCAATTTTGACATCCATCCTGAGCATTGGACGTGAGGACGACTTCTTCGAGAGGATACTGAAGTCCGGATCGGTCGGTCGCTGTGCGTGCTCCAGCGAGGCGCGCGGTTAAGATGCACTTCTTGAATTCAGCGCGAACGCGACCATCGCCGACGATCAGGCGCTGCCCACGAGAGTCTGTCCAAGCACCATCGCCGACGAAGGGATCCCAGGTTGGGGGAAGAAATTCTATGCGGGACGCACCGTTGTTCGGGTTGCCGAGCATCATCGCCGCCTCGGCCCCGACGATCACGGGTATAGCGAGAGGCAGTAGCAAAGGGTTTCCTTCCTTGATGCTTCCGCATCCTGACACCAAAGCCGCAAGCGCTAAGGTGGAGAACCGGGCGCACCACACGATCATTGGCCCTCGTCCTCGTCGCGGCGTTCCAGGTCGGCGCGGACGCGGGGGTCGTCGAACAGACGGTCAATGTGGCTGGCGGCGTCGAAGCTCTCGTCGTGGCGGAACTTCAGGTCGGGAGTAAACTTCATGTCCAGCCGGCGGCCCAGCTGGCCGCGCAGGAACTTGGCGTGGACGTTCAGCGCCTTGATGATCTCGCTCTCATGGCCGGCGACCGGGGCGGTCTCCACGCCCGCGCCCAGGGGCTCGACGAAACAGGTGGCGTGTTTCAGGTCCGGCGACAGGCGGACCTCGGTCACGGTGACCGAGACCCCGGACAGGGCCTCGTCGTGGATGTCCTCCTCGCGCAGGATGTCGACCAGGGCGTGGCGGATCAGTTCGCCGGCGCGCAGCTGGCGCTGGCTGGGACCGGCAAGGCCGGATGAATTTCGGGTGTGTTGCTTACGGGCCATCGGCCGCTCCTTCTTCATCGCCCGCCGGGGTTCGGACCCGGCCGGATAAGCGAAAGGCGGGCGGTCTAGGCGTGTGGGACCGCCGTGTCCAGTTCTGCGGCCCGGACGGACCGCATCACCTCGCTGGAAAAGATCGACCGCGCGGGGCGGATCGTCACGCCGCCGGCGTTCAGGACGCCGGCCGTCCAGTGGTTGCAAAGATGCAGGATGGAAAAGGTTTCGCGGCTGGCGAAGAAGCGGGCGTCGTCGCCGGGGCGGGCGGCGGCGACGCGGGGCGCGCCGCTCGACAGGTCCAGCGACGCCTCGATCCG
>MDSZ01075856.1_pt1 | contig 10343 bp, 9 predicted proteins | sample 811201 | NCBI WGS metagenome assembly MDSZ01 (sample SAMN05326647, study PRJNA326480) | marine metagenome | isolation source: seawater | place: Indian Ocean: North | collected 2010 | reverse complement strand
AATTATAAAAATTATGAAATAATTTGCGTCGACACATTAGACAATAATAAAAAATTTAAAAATATAGTGGGTCTAAACATTAAGGATTTTCTAAGTTTAGAAGATTTTTTAAAAAAACAATCTGAAATTATTAAACATGTTGATTATATTTATCATCTGGGTGCATGTTCATCTACTACTGAGGAATCTCTACATCACTTGTATCATCGGAACGTAAGAATGACAATTAATTTAATAAATGATTTTATATTTTTAAGAAAAAACAAAATTGATTATAAGACAAAAATCGCAATTGCATCTAGTGCTTCGACATATGGTGACGGGCAAAATGGTTTTGATGATAAGACAGAAAATATTCAAATTCTTAAACCATTAAATTCTTACGGAATCTCAAAGCAATTAGTCGACCTATACTTGAAAAATAATGATTTATTTAAAGAAGTACTTTCCCTTAAATTTTTTAATATTTTTGGCGTAAATGAATTTCATAAAGGACATATGAGATCAATTGCTCATTGGGGAGTAGAGTCAATAATTAATAATAATTGCATTAAATTATTTAAAAGTTGTAATCCTGAATATGCAGATGGAGAACAAGTTAGGGACTTTCTAGACGCAGAAAAAGCTGTAGCTATTATGGATCATTTAATAAATAATACAACTGGGATATACAATGTAGGTTGTGGCGAAGCTATTTCTTGGAGAGAAATGGCTAACACTATAATTGACTCATTAAAGATAAAACAAGAAGGAATCTTTTTACAATATGTTGAAATGCCTAATAAATTAAAAAATAAATATCAATACTATACTAAAGCAGAAATGAATAAATATGAGCTCCCAGAAAATCTTATACCCAACAAGAAGGATGTTTTAAGCTCACTTTCAGATATAAGTAATCAAGTTTATGATGATATGAAAAAATTGACTTAAAAGATCAAATTTAAAATGTAGGATAAATGGCAAAAAAAATTTTAATCTTATAAAAAATAAAAACTTTAAATATCATGCAAACAACTCCATCAAAAGTTTTAGTAATAGGTGATATATGTCTTGATAAATTTATAGAGGGTTCAGTTGAGAGAATTTCACCAGAGGCTCCTGTTCCAATATTTAGATATTTAAAAGAAAAAAAATATCTAGGTTGTTCAGCGAATGTTGCACTCTCTTTAAGCAAATTAGATATTTCTGTAGATTTAATATCTATAATCTCAGACGATAAGGATGGTAATAATATTTTGACTATGCTTGAAAATGAAAAAATTAATATTAAATATATGCTAAAAACTGAACATAATAATTTAATTTTTACATCACTGAAAACAAGAATCGTTTCAAATTCTCATCATATTTGCAGAATTGATAAAGAACCAGATAGATTCAATTTAGAGAGAATTACTGAAAAGCATTTACCCGATAAAATAACTAAAGCACTTAAAGAAAACAATTATCAATATATAGTTGTAAGTGATTATGCAAAAGGGGTAATAACAAGTTCAATTTTCGATTTAATTACAAATTTATCCGAAGCTCCAATAATTACAGATCCAAAACCAATTAGTAGATTGAAATATTCCTCATCTACAATTCTTAAACCTAATTTAGATGAGATTAAAATTATATTAAATAACTATTTTAAGATAAATCTGATTTACCTGGATGATATTTTCAAATATTCTATGAAATATATGAGCCTCGAAAAAATTAAAAACATCATAATTACAGCAGGGAGTAAGGGAAGTTTTCTGATAGCTGAAAACAAAGTAATTCACTATGAAGCTCAGGAAGTTGAGGTTTTTGATGTAAGTGGTGCTGGCGATTCTTTTCTTGCAGCACTAATAATTTCTCTGTGCTATGGAAACACAATTTGCAAGGCGATTGAGATCGCAAATGTAGCCGCTGCAAAAACTCTTACATTTTCTGGAACTACTGCTTTAAATAAAGAGTTTATAGAAAAATTAATTTAGAATTAGATTATAATTTTATTTATTCCTTCAATAATTAAATCTTCGTCGAGCCTAGAACATTTCTCATCAGAACAGATCTTTCTATGTAGGGGGCAATTTCCTTTATTTTTATAAATTATCCAATTATCCTTGTTGTTTCCCCTATTAATCTGTTTACGGTAATAAAGTCGTTGATTATTTCTCTTTAAAGTTTTTTCATACAATTGTAAATTCCAAATATGACTGCCCCATTGATTTGGAGAGACATGCGAAAATAGAGTAATTGAATTTGAAACTAAAGATGCAATATGCATAGGACCGCAATCATAACCAATAACAAATCTTGCTTTACTTAGTAATAAAAATAAATCTAAAATATTATCGCATTTTTCTGTTTCAATATTATTTTCAATTGCTAAAGCTTTAGACTCTTTAGTAAAGCCTGGCTCCTCTAAAAGAATAGGTATGAATGATTTTGAAATCAATTCCTTAACAATCTTTTTGATAAATTTGGAATTCATTTTTCTACCATTATCAATACCAAGCCCTGAAACAATTACAACGAATTTTATATTTGGATATGGATTTTCAAAGCATTTAATTTTTTGATTAAGTAATTCTATTCCTTTGATGGGATTAGTTTTGATCCCAATCCTTTTAAGAGAGCTATTTATAAAACTTGTCTGCGAAAAATTTGAAGCAAAATTAGGTGTAAACATTAAAGGTATTCCAGAATCAAAAGAAAAATAAAAAGATAATTGCGAAATAATATTTAAAGATAAGTATTTATTAGGGATAAACTTTTTAAAAGTTTCGATCTTTTTGCATGACAAATTCGCAATAAAAATGTTATTGTAATTTCCATCAATAAATTCAAATGATTTCCAATTTGTTTGGAATTTAAATTGCTTTAATATACTATCCAAAATATCCGACACAAAATAAAATTCTTCTCTATTTTTAGAACCAAATATAAATGGCAAAGTTAAAATTGAATCCCCTAATCTATCATTCCTAATAATAATTTTTTTTCTTTTTTCTGAAAAATTGAGTTTAAAAAATAAGAATATTGAGACTATAAGATTTAAAGGAAATAAAATTGCAAAATATAAAAAATAAGTTTTATTTAGTATTTGATAAGTTATGTATCTGAAACACTTCCTTCGATAGATTTTCAATTGATCTTGACGAAATAATAATCTCATTTTCAATATGATTGTATAAGTTAATTCTATATCTACGAGACGATATAAAATTCTCAAGATCTTCCGTGGCTGATAAATTTACTTTATATTTATTTTCTTTTGTTTGCTTTTCTTTAATAGAGGCAAAAAAAGTATCTCCGTAAATAAATGTTTTTATATGATTTCTAGCTGCTTGTAAACCATATTTAGAGCCTAATGTATGAACCTCATCCAAAAGTGGATTTAATTCATTTGCCTTTTTAGAAGTCATTAAACAATTCATAAAAAGTAACCTAATATGAGCTTTTAATGTTATACCTTTCATTAAAGAGTGGGGATGCAACTTAAATAAAACCTGCTTATCTCTATTTTCTTTTATGATATTTGACACAAAATCTATTTGATCAATGTAATTTGTCCTTTCAAGAAGGTGAAGATCAAACTCTAAATGCAAAGGGAGAATAATATTTTTCTTTTTTGAATTAAAAAAAAGTTTGTATTTAAATTTATGAATATAAGCAAATAATAATTTTGGATAATATTCAAGTTTAATTTTCGCTCCTACATAAAAAGAACCATCAATATTAACAAACTTACTTTTTAATCTTCTTTTAAAATATAAAATAATTTTATATATTTGAGTAATAGGATCACTGATTTGCCTTTTATCATAGTTTTTATCTTTAGTTTGAAACAACAAGGAATCAATATTAGTTGGCTCTTCGAAAGTTGAGGAAGGATTCTTTACCGCGAAATTCAAGTCTGGTCCTTTGTTATTTAAATATGCAAAACATGTACCAAAAATATCTGCTGTTTCAAGAAGTACTAGTGGTTTATTTAAATATTTACAAGCCAAGAATAATGCATTTATAAATGCGTATGATCCGTTTTCTGAATAAACAATATCGATACTATTCTTATCAAAAAATGAGGCGAATAAGTTGTAGTGAATTAATATTCTTTTACTTAATTGATCTATTGATAAATTAGGATAAAATTGCCTCTCAAAATTAAGTAATTCTAATGGAATAGTAAATTCCTCTGAAACAGAGACTTGATACCTTGGATTTTTGTAATGCCCTTCATTAAGATTTATGCAACCACTGAAGCTACGAGATGAACAATTTATAAAAATAAAATTATTTTTCGTTGATATTTTTTTTATACAATTCCACCAGTTAAATTCTCTTATAGATGCTCCAACAACTAATATATTCATCAAATATGATTTTTATAATAAAACATTATATCATTCTAAGTTTACATTTTTTTATAAAATTATTAGGTCGGTTCTGATCCCTCAGCATTAAAAACTAATTTCATAGTTTTAAAAAGAATTATGGTATCCAAAGTTAATGAAAAATGTTTTAAATAAAATAGGTCATAGCTGAGTTTCATCTTAGAATCATAAACTGATGCTCCATAAGGATAATTGACTTGAGACCAGCCACTAAGTCCAGGTTTCATTAAATATTTAAGATTATAATTTGGAATTTCTTTCTTTAACTTTTCTTCCAGTTCAGGCCTCTCTGGTCTGGGTCCTATTAAGCTCATCTTCCCTTTAATTACTGATATTAATTGTGGTATTTCATCAAGACGATATTTTCGCAATAATTTACCAATTTTCGTAACTCTATTATCATTTTTACTTGACCATTTTGGACCATTTAATTCTGCAGTTTCACGCATAGTTCTTAATTTACATATTAAAAATTCTTCTCCAAAAAGACCTGTTCGTTTTTGATAGTAAAAAATTTTTCCACCATCTTCTATGTATATTAAAATGGCACAAATAATTAAAACTGGTAATGATAAAAGAATTAGTAGTATAGAAAAAATTAAATCCCCTATCCTTTTTATTCTTACACCATTGGTACCCATTTGAGCGGGAAAATTTATTTGAACTAAATCTTTCGGAAATATAAAATTTGTTGGGATCCTTTCTAATACTAATTCACACCACTCTAATTTATTTAATACGGGATATCCACGAACATTTATATCAATCAACTTATCAATTAATCTATTATCTAAACTATTAATATCCTCCAAGAGTAACCCAAATACATCTGATTTTTGTAATCTAATTGAAGTTAATAAATTTACCAATGTAGTAGATTGATCAACAAATCTTAATTCAATTCGCTGTGAAGATAATTTAGTTAGATCTTCTATTTGATTAAAAAAATCCTTAGAGGAGTATACGATCCATAAATATCTAGGAATTTTTTCACCAAAAATATATTTAGCGATTACTTTTATAAAATAATCTGATGCACTAAACCAGATTATAAATTTAATCATTTGGTTTATTTCATTATTTGTAATTTTAAAAAAATTCAAAAAAACAAGTAAGAATAAAATAGAAAATGTGGCAAAAATAATATTTTTAAAAAGAATTAAATCAATAATCTTTTTTTTATTTGATCTTTCTTTAGTAAATAATTGATAGGAACCATTTATATAAAACAGCAACAATAGTATGCATGGTATAAAAAAAGGAATATAAATTTCAGAAAAAAGAAATTTAGATATCAATAAAAATATAGATAAATCTATCGTTGATAGGATTATCAAATATTTCCTATTTTTTATCCAAGACAAAAAAAACATATCAATTAATAAATAAGATTCTTACCAAGCCGATCTCCCTCCATCAATAGGCACAACGGAGCCAGTCATATAAGAAGATGCATTACTCAGTAAAAAAACTATACAAGCTCCATATTCTTCGATATTAGCCAACCTCCCCAATGGAATTTCAGCTGAAACTCTACTTAAGAATTCCTCTGATTGATCATTAAGTACACCTCCTGGGCAAATACAATTACATCTAACTTTACGTGGCCAATATGTTGCAATATATCTTGTCAACCCTATAAGACCAGTTTTCACAACTGGATAAGAAACTGGTTTTACAGGTTGATTATCTTCATCTAAATTAGGATCAAGGTATAAAGATTGCTTAGGAGATAATAAACCAAGATCAGAGGATACATTGATAATTGAACCTCCATTATTATCGTACATTTTTTTACCAAATATTTGAGAACAAACAAAAGATCCCGTTAAACCAACTTTCAAATCAAGATCCCATTCATTTATAGAATAAGATTCAAATCTATTATTATTCTTAAAACCACTCTTTGTAACTATAGGATTCCTAGCTGCATTGTTTATGAGACCTTTTATAGATAAATTTTGCTCTATTTCATTTGCTATTTCAGACATTTTTTCCTGAGAAGTTATGTCAGCTTCAAAAAATAATAATTTTTGATGATACTTTAATTCAATATCCTTTCTCAAATCATCTAATCCATTTGTGTGAATATCAATAACTATTGGGGTTCCTCCAAAAGCTGCAATAGCATTACAATGAGCTTTACCAAGGAAACCCAGGCCTCCTGTTACTATATAAGCACCTTCATCTAAACTAAAAATTTCTTTATTAAACATATTAAGTTTTAGCTTTGAGGCCTCCATCGCAAATTATATTGGTTCCTGTTATGTAAGAACTTTTGCCGCTTAAAAGAAATAAAAACAATTGAGCAATATCATCTGTTGTACCTAATCTATTAAGAGGAATTTTATCATTAATCATATTTTTCACAAATTTAGGTTTTTTTATGGAATTACGACCCCATACTCCATGTTTTGTATAAATATGCCCCGGAGAAACAGAGTTTATTCTTTGAAAAGGAGAAACTTGATAAGATAAAGATTTCACGAGGGATTCTAATGCGGCTTTAGATGTTACGTAATCAATCGGAGCAGAAACATTTATTTGTGAAGCGATTGATGATGTCAATATATGGGAAGATTTATAATCAAGATTATATTCTTTTTTTTTCAAAAGAAATTCGGTGATTGCAATTGCTAAATTTCTATTGGCGAAGAAATTAAGATCCCACAATTTTCGGACTTCTTCATTAGTGTAAGGATAAATGCCATTAGCTTTTCCAGTACCAACTGCGCTAATTAAAGAATTTACTTTACCTTTTTGTGCATTCTTCAGAAAAACATCATAAAGATTTTCATAGTTAAGGTAATTAACTTTTATGAGGTTAATATTATCATTTTTGAGAAATTTTAAATTACCTAGATTTTTATCAGAAGAATGTAAAATGGTTACTTTTGCTTCATTTTGAATCAATTCTAAACTCGTTTGCATTCCAATCTCACCTAATCCACCAGCTATGAAAACATGCATATCAGATAAACTTTTATTCATAACCCTTTGCTAAGCCAACCTCCATCAATTGTAATTGTACTTCCAGTAACATAACTTGATTTATCAGATAATAAAAAGTTTACGGCGCCAACGGCCTCTTCAGGCATGCCCCATCTTCCTAGTAATGTTCTATGAGACCTTTCATTTTTTAAAACTTCATTGTCGTATGAAATCTTAGTCATATCAGTTTTGAAGTAACCTAAAGCTATTGAATTTGACCTAATATTTTTTGGAGATAGTTCGTAAGCAAGTGATCTAGAAATTGCTTCTAACCCAGCCTTTGAAGCTTGATATGCAGTATTATAAGGGAAAGCCATATGTGCTCCAATACTTGAAATAAAAACTATAGAGCTATTTAAAAGTAAAATATCCTCTAATTCAAATACCAAACTATAAATTGAATTCAAATTAGTTTGCAAAATTTCATTAAATTCATAAGGGGATTGTAATTTTGAAAATTCGTTATTTTTAGAGGGAGGAGTTGATATCCCTGCAACCATAACTAAACCATCAAGTCCTGCATACTTCATTTTGATATGTTTTTTTAGTTCACTATGTAATTTTTTATTATTTATATCCAATTTAAAGAAATCACATTTTAAATCTGGTTTAGTTCTTGAAACAGCTATAACATTAAAGCCCTCATTCAAAAGGGACTTTGCAATTTCAAAACCTATCCCCTTTGAAGAACCTACAACTAAAACCGTTTTTTTATCTATCATTGAAATATTTTTCTTAATCAAATAAAAAAATGGGTTGAATTAAAGAAGTTGTCATGGTTCAAATTTTATAGACTAGAGATTTTTAAAATATTCATATTGATCTTTAAAGGTTTGAATAGGGTTTTCATCCCTAAAAGCTTGAAAAGATACAATTCCATCAAAACCATTAGATATAAATTGCTTTATTCCTTTTAACTCAGCATCTCCAGAACCTAGCGGAACAGGTCCGCCCTTGAAAAGACGATCTTTAATATGAATATTCGATATAAGATGTCCGTAAAGCTTAAGTTCCTCTTCTAGTTTATAACCATTCGCTGCGCTATTTCCTGAATCATAATTAACTCTAATTTTTGTATTTTTAAATTTTTTTAAAAATCTCAAAAATTTTTCAGGTTTTAAATCAGTTTCCAGACACAAATTAATATTCTTCTCGAGGCACAATTCCTCAAAACTATTAAGAAAAGAAACCACAAAATCCATCTCATTTTCATTTTTTATGGATGAGTTATCAACAAAAGGGATTACAATATCAAATACTCCAATTTTTGAGGCATTAAGGATTAATTTGTTAATTAAATTATAAAAATAAATCCTTTCTGATTCTTTTAAATTATTTAATGGCCATGTCATGAATATATCTGCGCAAATGCTTTTGACTGCAACTTTAGAAGATTGTATATTTTTTTTGATTTGCTGAATTCCTTCATCGCTTAGTAAAGGATTTTCATTGTAGAGATATGCATCTAATATAAATTCGATATTTCTTAAATTCAAATCTCTAGCTATTTTAAATTCAGACCCCCAAGTCCCAACAGGGTGAGCTTGATAATTTGATTTAAATGCAGGCAATAATCGGCCTTGAATAATTCCATAATCCATAAAATTATATAAATTCTTTTTGTGCAATATCACATAGAAAATGTCCAATTGCTATGTGCATTTGCTGAATTGAGGCAGTATCAGTGAATTCATTAGACGTGTTAATTACTAAATCAGATAGTTTGCTAGCAGTTGAATTTTTATTTGGACCTGTTAAAAGAGCAGATTCAATTCCTAATGACATAGCTTTTTTTTGTAAATTCAAGATATTTAAACTTTCACCACTTGTTGTTATTGCAACTAAAAAGTCAGACTTATTTGCTATAGCCTCAAACTCCCTGCTGAAAACAAATTCGTAGCCATAATCATTGCCAATAGCAGTTAGATTGCTTGAATTTGTTCCTAATGCAATTGATGGTAAAGGATTTCTATCTACATTTAGTTTTGATATAAATTCAGCTGCTATGTGTTGGCTATCAGCAAAACTTCCTCCATTTCCTGCAAATATTATTTTTCCTCCTACAGATATTACGTTTGCTAATTTGTTTCCAAGGGTATTAATCTTCTCCAGAAGATTATAATCCCTAGATAAATGGCTAAAAGAAACTGCCGTTCTCTCAAAAAAAGAAGCTGCTAAACTTATTGATTCTGATAAGTTATGGTCTTGTTCCTCCCATAACCAAAAAGAATCATGACAGGCTTTATCATCAATAAAAATATCGGCATCTGGTTTACCTAAAATCAACTCGTTAAATTTAAGACCCCAAGATTTAAGTTGATTATATGTAAATTCATACCAGTCTTTTTTAGTTACTGACCCCCTTGCCGTAAACATTTTTATGATATTACCTGAATCATATAACTTATTGATATATTCAATTCTCTTTAGATTAGGTTGTGCCTTGTGATAATCGCCCCATGTATTATTACAAATTGTGCCATCAATATCAATCGCATATTTAATCATTTAGCTATTCCAATAACGCAATTTTTTTGATACATCTAATTCTTCTTTTAAAATCTTTTTCTTACCATCACCGAGTATTAATGGTATTTTTTCTAAAGTATTTACTAGTTGCTCTAGACCATCTTTTTGAAGGGAAGCAGCTTGATCACTACCATACATTGCTCTGTCAATTGTAATATGTCTTTCTATAACTACAGCTCCCATTGATGCAGCAATAATACTTGGAGAAACTGATGCTTCATGTCCACTATAACCAATTGGTACACCATATCTTTCTTTTAAAGTTCTGATGCAATTCAGATTAAGATCTGATTCTTTTGCAGGATATGTACTTACAGTGTGCAAAAGCATAAATTCACAATTATATTTTTTGAAAATATTCAATGCTTCATCTATCTCTTCAATTTTTGTCATTCCTGTGGAGATAAAAGTGGGTCTTTTTTCAGAGGCTACACATTCTAGAAACTCGAGATT
>MDSZ01014993.1_pt1 | contig 10343 bp, 8 predicted proteins | sample 811201 | NCBI WGS metagenome assembly MDSZ01 (sample SAMN05326647, study PRJNA326480) | marine metagenome | isolation source: seawater | place: Indian Ocean: North | collected 2010 | reverse complement strand
ATAACACTTAGTTTATAAACAATGGACAACCCGACAGACAAATATTCAGCTTTTAAGCCAATTGATTTAGAAAATCGAAAATGGCCTAGCAAACTTATTGAAAAAGCACCTATTTGGTGTTCTGTTGATTTAAGAGACGGTAATCAAGCTCTTATAGAGCCTATGGGTTCAGAGAGGAAGAATAGAATGTTTGATTTGCTTTGTAAGCTCGGATTTAAACAAATAGAAGTTGGATTTCCTTCAGCTTCTAAGACTGATTTTGATTTTGTAAGAGATTTGATTGAAAACAAGAAGATACCATCTGATGTGAATATCCAAGTTTTAACTCAAGCGAGAGAGGAACTTATTATAAAAACTTTTGAATCGCTAAAAGGTGCTTCTAAGTCGATAGTTCATTTTTATAATTCAACATCAACATTACAAAGAAAGGTTGTTTTTGATCAGGATAAAAATGGAATAAAAAAAATTGCTACCGATGCTGCTAAATTAATTAAAAAATTAGCTGATGAAAATACTTCAACGGAATGGACATTTGAATACTCTCCTGAAAGCTTTACTGGAACAGAATTAGAATATGCAAGAGAAGTATGCGACGAAGTTGTTGAAATACTTAAGCCTGCATCTAAAAATAAGACAATCATTAATCTTCCTGCAACAGTAGAAATGTCGACGCCAAATATTTATGGTGATCAAATTGAATGGATGAATAACAACTTAGATAATCGAAAAGATATTTGTTTAAGTCTTCATCCTCATAATGATAGAGGAACTGCAGTTGCTGCATCAGAATTTGGACTGATGGCTGGTGCAGATAGAGTTGAAGGGACGCTGTTTGGAAATGGTGAAAGAACAGGAAATGTCGATATTGTGACAATTGCATTAAACATGTTGACTCAAGGAATTGAGCCAGAATTAGATTTTTCTAATATTAATTCTGTCATGAGAGAAGTTGAATATTGTAATCAGCTGCCGGTTCATCCAAGACATCCTTATGCAGGAGACTTGGTCTTCACAGCATTTTCTGGGTCTCATCAAGATGCAATTAAAAAAGGCTTTCAAGCCATTAAAAAATCTAATGATCCAAAATGGGAGGTTCCCTATCTTCCAATTGACCCAGCAGACTTAGGAAGAAACTATGAAGCAGTCGTCAGAATAAATTCACAGTCGGGCAAAGGTGGGGTTGCTTTTCTTTTAGAGAAAGATCATGGAGTATCTCTTCCAAGAAGACTCCAAATAAGTTTAAGTCAAAAAATACAAAAATTAGCTGACGAGTCTGGTAAAGAAATAAGTAGTTCTGAAATATGGGATATTTTTGAAAAAAGTTATTTACAGCCTGTTGATAATTTTTCTTATATAAAACACTCCTCCTCTTCAAAGCAAGAAATACATTCTCTTGAGCTCACAATGAATATGAAAAATATTGAAACAGTAATAAAAGGATCTGGAAATGGTCCTATTGATTCGTTTATAAATGGTTTGTCAAATGAAGTAGGAGTGGATATTAAGGTAGCAGACTATCATCAATCAGCAATATCATCAGGATCTGATGCTAAAGCAGCAGCGTATATAGAACTTGAAAATAATGGTAAAACCTTTTGGGGCGTAGGTATTCACCCTAATACAACTAGAGCATCCTTTGATGCAATTATAGTTGGTCTAAGTAAACTTCTTAAGGCCTAATCAAAGTTTGGTTCTCTTTTTTCAAGAAATGCTTTAACTGCTTCTCTATTTTGATCGCTAACAGTTAATTCATTCTGAATCTCAGCCTCATTATGAAATGTATCCCAATACCCTACCTGTAAAGATTCTCTCATAAGCTTTTTAGTATGATTTAATGACTGCGAAGATCTTTTTGCAAGCTTTTCAGCCCATTTAGAAGTTTCTGACTCCAATTCTTCATTTGGCACAACCTTATTTGCCATTCCATATTTTAAGCAATCTTCTGCAGAGATTTTTTTTGCTTCAATAGCGTGCTCATATGCCTTTGAGAAACCCATAAACTTAGGTAAATACCATGACAGCCCACCATCAGGCACTAAAGCGATATTACTGAATACAGAAAGAATATAGCTATCCTCAGACATAACCCTTAAATCACATGACATTGCTATGGCAGCTCCTATTCCAGCAGCTGGTCCAGATATTGCGCCAATAACTGGTTTTGGCATATTAATAATATTTTCAAAAAAAGGTTTGTAACCTCTTAGAAGTGCATCTTTTGATCCTTTCCAGCTTGCTTTGCGCTCACTTAAGTCTGCTCCCGCTGAAAAACCTCTTCCTGAACCTATTATTATTACTACTTTAATTGATTCATCATTTTTTACATCTTCTGTGGCTTTTTGAAAATCCCACACTAGTTGCTCATTAACTGCATTTAAAAGCTCAGGTCTGTTTAGTTTTATAGTGGCTACTTTATCTTTTTTTATTAATTCAATAGTTTCAAGATTCATCATATTTCTCCGGCTATTTTTTAGAAATAACTAAAATGCCTTTTTTGTAAGTAATTTTACCTGCATCCTCTTCCCTATCTGCTCTTGACCATGAAACAACAGACTTTGGACCAGGGTTAGAATCAACAAAGGTTTTTAGTATTTCTTCCATTATTTTTCTGTTTGGTACAGCAATATTACATTTCTTAATGGAATATCTCAAAATATCATAGATAACTGATCTTGAAACTTCTTTTAATTTTTTTATTTCAATCTCTTTTCCAATTAATTCTTGATGTCTCTCAAAAAATAAATCTGTATAGTTGCTATTTCGATCTCTAATTATTGATGACATGTTAGTAAGTCTTTGTGGAAAATTATTCCATCTGTTTTCTAGAAGAGGAAAAATTTTGTTCCTCAAAAAATTTCTATCGAATGAATTATCTTTATTAGAATCATCATCAATAAAATTTAATTTATTTTCTTTTAAATAGGATAGGATTTCTTTTTTTGAAATGCCTAAAAAGGGTCTTACTAGGATTCCAGCTCCAAGATTTCTTTTTAGCTTTGGTCCTTCAAGTCCCTCTATACCAGTTCCTCTTAACATTCTCATTAAAATAGTTTCAGCAACATCATCACTATGATGTGCCAAAACAATTTGTTCACCTTTTTTTAATACATTTCTAAAAATCTTATATCTAGATTGCCTTGCAGCAGATTCTATTCCTCCTCCTTCAGATCTAATTTGTATAGATTCTATGATCAAATCAACATCTAAATTCATACAAATATTTTTACAATGCTCTACCCACTTTTCTGATTGATTGGAAAGGTTATGATTAATATGAATTGCTTGAGGCTGTATCTCAAAATCCGTTTTCATTTTTGAAATGAGATGCAGTAAAGCTGTGGAATCAGGGCCACCACTAAAAGCTATGTAAATCTTTTTTGAAAGGTCTAAATTATTTTTAATTAAGTTATATGTCAACAATTTTAAATCTCAAGAATGTTCTTACCAAATAAATCCTCTAAATAAAATAAATTCTCAAGAGTTGGATTGAATTTAAAATTATCTCCGATGTCTATTATTGCCTCAGAACTCTCTGATGATACTTTAACATTTAGCCTGCAACTGCCTTTCCAGAAGCTTTTATCAACTGAATCAAGAATTTTAGAAAATTCTTCAAGAGAAAAAGCCTCTGAGTTATTAATATTAATTAGAACCTCATTAACTTTCTTATCTAGTTCATGATCAATAGCAGAGACTTCTTTAACTCGCATACGAAACATCAAACTGCCTAAATCATTTGTTCTATAATCATCAACCTCTACATTGCCTTTTAGATTTAAAATTGAGCCCTCTTTCAATAAATTGTGGCAATTTTCTAAAACATCGCTAGAAACAATTCCATCCATTGTGCCACTTCCATCATCAAAGTTAATGAATGTAAGTGGATTACCCTTTCTATCTTTAGTTTGTCTTACATTATTTATTAAACATATTAATGAAGCTTTTTTTGTTTCATTAGTTAACTGATTAATTTTCTTTGAACGAATTTTTTTGATTTTATCTTCAATTGCTAAAACAGGATGTCCAGACAAATAATAGCCAAGTGATTTTTTCTCTAATTCTAATTTCTCACTTAGCGTTAACTCCTGAATATCTTTAAATTTTTCATAGGGGTCAAAGTTTTCATCTATTGAAGAAAATAAATCACCACTCTTTAAGGTTGAATTACCATTTAATGAGCTCCCATCTCTCAACATGTCTTTTGTGCATGCTATAGCAATACTTCTGGAAGGTGCTAATGAATCAAAAGCTCCTGACTGAGATAACGCCTCAAGAGACTTCTTGCCACCGATTTTTATATCAATTTTCTTAGAAAAATCCCATAAATCGTTAAAAGTTAATTTTTCTCTAGTTGAACAAACATGTTTTATAAATGAATCGGCTACTCCTTTAATTGCACCTAAACCATATTCAATTTTTGATTCTTTATTAACATAAAATTTTTTATTGCTTGTTAAAATATTTGGCTTTAATACATCTATATTCATTCGAGCGCACTCTTGTATTAGAGCATAGATTTTATCTGTATTTCCCAATTCTGAAGATAGTACAGATGCCATAAAGTGTTCAGGATAATATGTTTTTAAATATGCTGTTTGGTATGACAATAATGCATATGCAGCCGAATGAGATTTATTAAAACCATATTCAGCAAATTGGTTTATTAGATCAAAAATTTGTTCGGCATTCTTTTCAGTTATTTCATTTTTTAAGCAGCCTTTTACAAATATTTCTCTTTGCTCTTCCATTTCTTCCTTTTTCTTTTTACCCATTGCTCTTCTTAAAATATCTGCTTGTCCGAGAGAAAATCCTGCTAAAACTCTTGCGGCTTCCATAACTTGTTCTTGGTAGACGATCACTCCATAGGTTTCCTCAAGTACGGTCTCTAATAATTTATGAGGATAAGTTACTGGACTCTTTCCATGCTTCCTATCTACAAACTCATCATGCATGCCAGAATTTAATGGACCAGGTCTATAAAGAGCAAGAAGTGCTGTGATTTCTTCAAATCTAGTGGGTTTTAACCTTTTTATTAAGTCTCTCATACCTGAAGATTCAAGTTGAAATACAGCCATAGTCTTACCAGAAGATAATAAGTTAAAGACGTTTTCATCATTTAATGGGATCTTATTAAGATCAATTCTTTTTGATTCTTCTAAATTATTATTTATTGATTTAACTGCTCTATCTATCACTGTAAGTGTTCTTAATCCAAGAAAGTCAAACTTTACTAGACCGATCTTTTCAACATCATCTTTATCATATTGAGTCATGACTGAATCTGATTGGCGATCTACATATACTGGGCAGAAGTCAGATATACTTCCTGGAGCAATGACAACGCCACCTGCATGCTTGCCAACATTTCTTGCTATGCCTTCAAGTTTGTAAGATAAATTTACTATCTCTCTTACCTCCGAGTCATTTTTAATACTTTGAGCAAATATTGGCTGTTGATCCTTGGCCTTATCTAGCGTCATGCCAGGAGCAAATGGAATCATTTTAGATATTCTATCTCCAAGGGCATATGGTTTTCCTAAAGCACGTGCTACATCTCTAACGACAGCTCTAGCTGCCATAGTTCCAAATGTTGCAATCTGTGAAACTGCAGATGATCCATATTTTTTACTCACATAATCAATAACTAAATCTCTTTTATCCATACAAAAATCTACATCAAAATCTGGCATTGATAACCTTTCAGGATTCAGAAATCTTTCAAATAAAAGACCGTGTGAAATAGGGTCTAGAGTTGTTATTCCTAAAGAAAATGCAACAAGTGAACCAGCACCAGAACCTCTTCCAGGACCAACTGGAACATCGTTATTTTTGGACCACTCTATAAAGTCATAGACTATTAAAAAGTAACTTGAAAAACCCATATTTTTAATTTGATCAAGCTCATAATCTAGTCTTAATAAATATTCTTTTTGTTTTTGTTCATCAAAATCATTTATATACTCATTTAATCTTTTTGTTGATAGCTCTTGAAGATAAGAATTAAAATCATGTTTCTTTGGAACGGGATACTCAGGAAGAAAATAACCTTTTGAATCTAAAGAAACATTACACTTCTTTGATATTTCATTTGTGTTATCTATTAGAGACGGATAGTCCTTGAAGAGATTATACATTTCATTTGGTGACTTAAAATATTGTTGATTAGAAAATAATCTTTCTCTATTTGGGTCATTTAAAGTTTTTCCAGTATTTATACAAACTTTTGTTTCATGAATTTCATACTCATCTTCGGATGAAAATAAAACATCATTTGTAGCAATAAGGGGAATTCCTTTTTCTTTTGCTATCGGAAGAACATTTTTAAAGTATTCAATCTCATCAATCCTGTTAGTTTTTTGAACTTCAAGCACAAAATCATCTTTAAAATTTTCTCTTAATAAATCAATTCTCTTTTTTGCCTCAACTATGTTATTTGTTTTCAAGTATTCATATACGTGACTATCTTTGCCACCAGAAATCACAATAATATCGTCTTTTAATAATACTAAGTCTTTGAAATGTATTATTGGTGAGCTGTAAGAATTATTATTATGTGCACTTGAAATTATCTTCATTAAATTTTTGTGTCCCTCGTTAGTTTTTGCCAAACACAGCAATTCAAATGCATTATCATCATCATCAAAAATTAACTTTATAGATGAGCCCGATATTGGCTTTATTCCAGCTGCTTCGCATTTATTAAAAAACTTAACAAGCCCAAACATATTTGACTTGTCTGTTAGTGCAACTGATGGGACAGAGTGACGCTTAGCATTATCAACAATTTGGTCTATGGTTAATAATCCTTGAGTGATGCTAAACTCGGAAGAAATCCTTAAATGTGAAAATAATTCACTCATCAACTAACAACCCCTTTAAATGATTTTCTATGGATTTCACAACAACCATTATTCTTTATCGCTTCAAAATGTTCCTTAGTGCCATAACCTTTATTTTTTTTAAAGTTAAATTTTGGATATTGAATTTCATATTTCATCATCAAGTTATCTCTATACACTTTTGCAATTATTGATGCCGCGCTGATAGCTTCTTCAATTGAATCGCCGCCAATAATAGCCCTCATTGGGATATCTAGATCTGGTTTATGTATACCATCGACTAAAACCAAAGTGGGTTTTATTGGTAACTTAAGTATAGCCTTTTTCATTGCCAATAAAGAAGCATTAAGAATATTAATTTCATCAATTTTATTATTGGAAACAATTCCAAATGCGTAATATGAATTTTTAAGAATCTTTTCTGATAATAAGGCTCTTTTTTGTGGAGACAAAGATTTCGAATCCTGTAAATTATCTATTTTACTCTTCAAAATAACAGCTGCAGCAACCACTGGACCCGCTAGAGAGCCTCTACCAACCTCATCGGTTCCTGCTGTAATAATTTTATTCAAAGGGAAGTTATAATTTTGGCCGCTTCTGAATTACCCTTTCCTGTGAGTGTATTCCGAAGCAATTCAGCATATTTGCTTCTTTCTAAAGTATTTTCTTGGATTTCTTCTGCTGCTTGAATAATATTAGTTACGTTGCAATCACTCTGAATAAGTTCGCTATATTTTCTCTCCCCTAACAATAAATTTGGTAGACCTACATCTTTCATTTTTAGCATTCTTGAAATTATTAAATAATTAAAATAATTTGTCTTGTAACAAATTACTGGTGGGCATTCTAAGATCGCTGATTCTAATGTTGCTGTTCCAGAAGTTGCTATAGATAAATTAGAAATTGATAAAAAATCTCTTATAGCGCTATCTTTAAGAAGAACAGGTAAGTCATGATTTATTAAATACTTATCTATAAGTTTGAATGATTCCTTGTCTGCTGCCGGAATTAAAAAAAAGTAGTTTTGATTTCTTTTTGATAATTCTCTAATAAAGTCTATATAAGTAGGAAGTAAATTATTGATTTCTGACTTTCTACTACCAGGCAAAATAGATATATATTCTTTTGATTCATCTAGGTTATATTTAGTGTATATCTCTCCAACATCGCCCTTTTGCAATTTTGAAAAGGGATGTCCAAGATGTAGGCTTTTATGTCCAACTTTTTTATAAAAATTATCTTCAAAATTAAACAAGCATAAAGTTAAATCTATATTATCTTGTATTGATTTAATTCTGTTTTGTCTCCACGCCCATACTGAAGGGCTAACAACTTGAATATTTTTATTTGTATGATTTTTCTTAAGTGCCTTATGAAGGCCCATATTAAAATCTGGAGAATCAATTCCAATGAAGAAATCAATATTCTTGTCAATAAATAGATTAATTAAATTTTTTCTCAGTTTTGTTAGCTTTCTATAATTAATTAACGGGTCTATAAGACCCATGATATTTAATTCAGAAAAATTAAATTCGGATTTTACACCCAATGCCTCAAGTTTTGGTCCACCAACACCATATAGATTAACTTGAAAAGTTTGCTTTATTTCAGTTATGAGGTCGGCGCCAAGTCTGTCACCAGAATGTTCTCCACAGACGATTCCAATGTTTAATAATTCTTTTTGAGACACTTACCTTAAGATTCCTCTTTCAGAAACTTCAAGAGACTGGATAAATATATTTAGAAAAGGATCGTCAACTCCTTCGTTAAGTTTTTTAGATTTCTTAATTGCTTCATCAATCTTTAAACCTTTTCTATAAACTAGTTTGTATGCTTTTTTAATAAGAGAAATAGAGTCTGCCGTTATATTATTTCTGCTCATTCCAACTGAATTCAATCCAATTACCCTTGCTGGATCAGCAGCAACCTTAACATATGCAGGAATGTCCATATTGATAGAAGTATTCATCCCTATAAAAGAGTAGTCGCCTATGCTGCAAAATTGATGAATAGTGGTAAGTGCGCCGATAGTAATATTATTTCCAACAATCACATGCCCCGCTATACCTGCATTATTAGCAAAAACATTTCCATCACCAACAACGCAATCATGAGCTACATGTGTATATGCCATAAAGAGATTGTCTGACCCAATTGATGTAATACCCTTATCTTGAACAGTTCCTCTATGAACAGTAACTCCCTCTCTGAAAATATTTCTATCTCCAATTTCAAGTTTTGTTTTCTCCCCTTTAAATTTTTTATCAGGTGTATCTTCTCCAATTGTTGAGAATTGGTAAAAAATATTTTCCTCTCCTATTGATGTTGGGCCCTTTAAAACCACATGACTTAGCAGTTTTGAACCTTTTTTAATTTCTACATCCTCGCCAACAATACAAAATGGCCCAATCTCTACAGATTCATCTATTATCGTATTTGGATGAATTATTGCGGTTGGATGAATTTTCATTTTGCTTTTCTGTCTGCGCATAAAATTACTGCAGAGCAAACAAGTTCATTATCTAATTCTGCCCTGCAGTCAAATTTCCAAATCCCTCTTTTTTCTCCGAGAACTTTACTATATAGGTCTATGGTATCACCTGGCCTTACTCTTTTTCTAAATCTTACCTTATCAACGCCTGCTAATACATATATAGAACCCTCCTCTGGAGTTTTGCCCATTGTTACAAAACCCAAGATACCAGAAGCTTGTCCTAAAGCCTCAATAATTATGACGCCAGGGAAGATAGGGTTATCTGGGAAATGACCTTCAAGAAAATACGCATCTTGAGATATATATTTTCTAGCATGTATTTCTTTATTTTCATCAATATTAATGACTTCATCAATAAATAGAAATGGTTCTCTATGAGGTAGATATTTTTTAATATCATCTTTTGTGATCTGCATTTTATTTACCTAGTTTTTTTATTAAAACTGATGATTTTGTCCAATCTTTAAATTTTTGTGCAGGCATTATTCCAACATAATTACCAGATTCTTCAATATTTTTGGTAATTAATGTATGAGCACCGACTGTAACATCATCACAAATGCTCAAATGGCCTAACACACCGGATAATCCACCCATTTGAAAATTCTTACCAATTTTTGAAGAGCCTGCTATTGCGCATGAAGCTGCTATGGCAGAATTTTTTCCTAGAACTACATTATGGGCAATATGAACTAAGTTATCCAAAATGACGCCATCATGTATTTCAGTATCATCAATTGCTCCCCTATCGATTGTACAATTAGCTCCAATTTCTACATTTTTTCCAATCTTTAATCCGCCTAATTGCTCAATCTTTATATAACCTTCACTTGTGGGAGCAAATCCAAATCCATCTGAGCCCAATACAGACCCATGTTGAATAATTGTTCCAGATGATATTTGAACATCTTTTACTAAATTACAATTAGCATTTATCACAACATTTTCATCAAGAATACAATTAGGGCCAATATATACATTTGGGCCAATATATACGTTCTTATGAATTT
>MDSZ01131364.1_pt1 | contig 10344 bp, 8 predicted proteins | sample 811201 | NCBI WGS metagenome assembly MDSZ01 (sample SAMN05326647, study PRJNA326480) | marine metagenome | isolation source: seawater | place: Indian Ocean: North | collected 2010 | reverse complement strand
TTAATTTCAAGTATTTTTGTTGATAACTTTTTAGCCCTTTCAATATCGTGCTCGACTAAAATCATTGCTGCACCATTTTCGTCAATGTACGACTTAAAAACTTCAATAATATTGTTAACATTGTCTTGATCTAGTTCACTTAGAAACTCATCAGCTAAAATTAATCTAGGCTTTTGAGCTAATGTTCTAGCGGTTGCAACACGTCTTTGTTGACCACCTGACAACTTCCTTATCGGTTGATAGATTTTATCAGATAATCCCAACTGTTCAATCGCTTGTATTACATTTTCACTTCGTTCTTTAGACCATTTAAAAAGATTCAACATCGGAGTAGTACCTGCTCTTGCACCTAAGTCTACATTATGGAAAACGCTAGCATGTCTCACTAGACCTAGTCTTTGTGGGATATATCCAATACCTCCTCTTCTAGGCACTTTTTTCCAAGTAATCTCACCATTCAGTTGAGTTATCAGGCCAGCAATAACTCTCAATAGAGTAGTTTTACCAAGTCCAGATGGGCCGACAATAGCAATAATTTCTTTAGGTTCTACTACCAAATCAATGGAATGAATTAATTCTTCTTCATATCCTATTGATACGTTCTTGAGAGACAAAATATATTCAGACATTTTGACTCCCCGATTATAGACCACTTCACATTAATTTCCTTGATTCATTGAGTAGATTTATTATTTCGATTCTAACCTCGTCTGGTTTAATTCTCTTGCCAAACGAGTAGTAAATTTTGTGTTCAGGCTCTTTTGTTTGTAATATAATTCCCCCAGGGTCTAACTCGATCATCTTAACAGATTTTGGCTTGATTTTACTAATACCCTCGCATATTTCTAACATTGCATCTTCGTGATCTTCGTTCATGTGCTCAATTGACTCGTGTTTAATTGTTTGAAAATTAGGATCTGAAATCTCATCTACGACCTCTTGACCTTTAATCCAACATATTCTTCCGAAACCAGCGATATATCTTACTCTTTCTATATTATTCATTTTCCAGAAAAAGAAATTATGTGTCTTAAGATAACTTTCAGCACTAGGCACTCTATGACAATATCGAGTAAGCATATTCTCAACTTCCTCGTCCGAAACAATCAAACTTTCTTCAATTTTCTCGGGAGATAAGTCATCTATCCTTGATTGTGAAACAATTCTAGTAAAATTACCCATTATACCAATTCTCCAGTGTGATTGTGGGTCTCCGTCTGGTGAAGGATGTGATAAAAATAAACAGGACTTAGAAGATTTAAGCAAGTTTTTCGTATGTGCAGCAATTTCTGCTATCAGTATATACGGATATCCATCGCTAGATATTGCAAAAGGTACTATTGAACCATGGGGAAAACCTTCGAGACCTTTGGCAGTTGAAATCGTACTCAATGTACCAAATTTTGAATCTTCTAACCATTGTGCCACAAGTGAGGCTGGGTTTTCATCTCTGTTAGCCTCTATATGAGCCAATTTAACTTCTTCATTTGCATCGTTATTTGCCAAATAATCACCCCTAAAATCCTAAATTAGTTCAGAGAACTTTCTAATGGTTTCCTCAATCCATTCTTCTGCGTCATCCTCATAATCAACATCACAATCTATTCTGATATTAACTCTTTTAGCGCCTTTTTTCTCAAGTATTTCATCCCATTGTATTCCCGCTTCACAAAATAGGTCAAATGCTGTATCACCAAGTGCCAAGACTGCAAAATTAACTTTCGAAAAATCGAATTCATTCGATGCTTCTACTGCTTCGTAGAGTTCAATAGCATTATCTGGTTGGTCTCCATCTCCCCAAGTACTACAAACAACCAACAAATTTTCACAATTTTTTAAATCATCTAATTCGATTTCATCCATACCTATTACTATTGTTTCAAAATCGAAATTTTTTGCAACAACACTCGCATCCTCAGCAAGAAGTTCTGAATTCCCTGTTTCTGTCCCATAAATACACGTTATTTTTTTACTCATTTTATTTCCTCCTTCTGTTTCAAAGGGAATATTCTATCTTTAACATGAAATCTCATTGGTGAATGAGAATTTGATTGGGAAATATCACAAGAAACTGAAAAGATTTTTTCGATACTTTGCTCAGTAATAACTTCTTCAGGCTTGCCGAAATATTCGATTTTACCGTCGTGTAACAATAAGATTCTATCAGCATATCTTATAGCCATATTTATATCGTGAATTGCAACTATTGCTGAACGATTATTACTTTTATCCGAAATCATTCTCTTTATTTCATCCATTACTCCGATTTGGTTTTTCAAATCAAGATCACTCGTGGGTTCATCGAATAAAAATAAATTAGGATTTTGAGCAAGCGCTTTCGCAATCACTACACGCTGCTTTTCACCACCAGATAATTTATCGAATCTTCTAAAAGCAAAATCTTCCAAACCTAAATTCATAAGTGTGTTGGTCACGATATTCCTATCATTTTCATTTACCCTCCATGCTATGTGCGGCCTCCTACCCAGCAAAACAACATCAAATACATCCATAGGAAAGTTAGTTTGAACATTTTGAGGTACATAAGACACTCTTTTTGCAACCTCAAGAAGTTCCATCTCACCAACATTTGAGTCAAGTATTGATATTTTCCCATTATTCGGCTTTAATATCCCATTAATACATTTAATCAAAGTGGATTTTCCAGCGCCATTTACACCTAAAACTGCAATAATTTCATTCGAATTGATTTCTAGATTAATATCTTTAAGCACTCTATTTTTGCCCCAACTGAAATCTAAATTAGAGATCTCTAGTATTTTTGACATTAACTGTACCTCCTATTTTTTAGCAACAGGTACATGAAGAATGGTCCACCAATAATCGATAACATTACTCCAACTGGAATTATTATTGGGGCAAATAATGTTCGTCCAACTGTGTCAGCAAACAGCATAAAAAACGCACCAAAAACTGCAGAACAGGGTATTAATTTACGATAGTCATTTCCAATAATCAGTCGACTCATATGAGGCGCTGCTAAACCTACAAATCCAATCAATCCCGTAAAAGCAATAATTATTGAAGTCATCAAAGCCGAATAAATCAAAATATTTCTTCTAACCTGGCCCGGATTAACTCCTGATGAAATTGCAAAGTCATCACCACCTAAAGACATCGCATTCAAATCCCAAGCCCAAATAATCGTAGCAGGTAATAGTGAAATTATGGCAACACATATCCATATGACATTGTTTAAAGAAGGTCTGGAAAGACTTCCAAAAGACCAATGAGTTAATTGTGAGAGTTGGGCATCAGAAGCAAAGTATTGTAAAATAGATACAATAGCACCTGCAATAAAAGTAATTGCAATTCCTACTAAAATATATGATTCAGAAGTTATTGAACGCATATTTCCAAGCTTGATTATTATTGCAACTACAACTAATGAGAAAATAAACGCATTTCCTACAATTGCAATTTCAGGGATATTAATTATAGAAATTCCTAGAACTATGGCGAATGCAGCACCTAATGCGGCCCCTGAAGCGACACCTAAAGTCAACGGAGACACCAAAGGATTCCCTAAACAACCCTGCATCAATGTTCCAGAAACAGCCAAAGCAACTCCGGCAATTATTGCCATTAAAATACGAGGGAAACGCAATCTCCAAATTATATCTGATTGTAAATCATTAGAGGATTCTAACCCTAAAATAATCTTAATTGTTGTTAAAATGTCAAGTGAATTAGATGAACCGAAACCCATCGAAATTATCGCTAAAAAGAATGTTGAAAAACATAAAATTACAATGTAAAATAATTGCTTTCGAGATTTATTTAGATATGAATTCGAGATATAATTCATCTTTATATCCCCGCTGATTTACAAACAAACTTCCCTATACGCTCAATATTATGATAATCAAGATAATAATCATCCAATAATTGCTCAGCATCAAAATCATCGAATAGTTCGGGGTGTAGTAATTTAGCCAATGTTGGCAAACCATGTATCATCATAGGTCCAGCAAACTCCCCAGACATTACCATCATTCGATCATCAATGACCGAATTCATGCTTTCAAATCCCGGCCTATCACTTATTAATTCAAAATGAGTTTGACATTTATCTTTATCATCATACAGGTCAAACCCAATTTCGAATGTTATTCCATCGAACATTAGTACATCTGGATTTGAATCTAGTATCGCTTCCATGTCAACGTGTGTGGTATGTCCAGGTAAGTCTTCGAATAAGTTTACTCCACCTGCCATATGAATGATATCTGTCCATTGAGAAGTGCCTGTTAGTACGACAGGATCTCGAGTTAAGGATGCATGGTGCTCCATTACAACTGTGGTCCTTTGAGTTTCATTTATTACAGAAATCCTCTGTTCCACCTCAGATTCTATTTGATTGAATTCTTCAAATAATTTTTGTTTCTCTAAATTTTTACCAAACAATTCCGATAGTACAGAAATTTCCGTTCTTAGAGAATCATACTTGTAAAAATCTAATGCGAGGACCTTAATCCCTACAGGTTCTAGTTTGTCCCTAATCGCACTGGTATCAACCATTCCATTAGTTGCAAAAACGATATAAATTTCAGGTCTGACATCAAATAGGGATTCGTAATCTATTTCAGAATGAGCTGAATTTTGAACTATTGGAGTATTAGAGAACTCTGGCCATAAAGTTTCATCATCAAGGTCCCCAGATACACCAACTACAACTGAAAGGTTAATTTCTAGCATTCGCATTACTGTAGCAGCATAACTATTTGTTAATACTACTCGAGTTGGAGTTTCTTGAAAGGAATGTTTGATATTATTAGAATCAGTAACCATTATTGTACCTTCTTCTGCGTCACTATTGTCACTTTGATTTGTGTAATGCCACACCCCATATGATGAAATCAGAAGAATGATAATCTGAAATGTCATTATTTTTTTGGCATTACTCATCTAATCACCTTCTTCTGTAAACATAAGCAGAAAGTAAAATCACTATAATTGAATAAAATGCTGGAAGCGCAGGTGTTTTTTCGGAGTCATTATTTTTATTTTGAGATTCTTCAACATTAATGAAAATTGAATCTGAAGGTTGTGAGAATTTACCATTATTAAGACCTTGATTAACTCTAAACCGGTTCTGTCCCTCTTCTAGCCCCTTCACTGCAAATGATTTCTCCGTCCCATTGTACAATTCAGAAAATTCTCCTTCCGAATCAATTAGTATCAATGAGTACCATGAAATATTTTCATTCAATGTTTCCCACGAAATTATTATTTCTTCATTTGATGAAATGGTTTGAGATTGAGTAATAAAATTTGGAGAAGGAAGTATATAGAATATTTCTATATCAATTAAGTTCCCTTCTACTATTTCTCCAGATATCATTTCGGCATTAATCTGGTAAGAATACCGGCCATCAATTTGATTTTCGATTTGTACTAGTGTCTCATTACCAGAATATATTAGTTTATTATTTTCTAATAGTTGATAAGAAACCGCATCATCAAAATTTGCCCATTGTATGAAATAACTATTTTTATCCATCTCCTTTGATTCAGTGATAAATTGTGGAACTATTGGGAAATGGTACGAAGACAATTCTCTAACAACCATCTCGGAGTGGGTACCAGGTAACCGATCAATGACTTTTACCCAATTTTTAACGGTTGAATTATACCATAATTCCCATGATTTAATCCCATCATCTTTATCTGAAATTACAATATATGTAGTTTGAAAGGTTCCAGCCTTAGTAGTGATAGTAACATCATGAGTTATATCAACGATGTTTTGGGTGTCATCATTACCGTCAGGGTGACCAGGCACGCCAATTACATTTGTTCTGTTAAAGTGCATGGATAGTGACTCTTCGGATTGGAGAGGGTTAACTTCAACGCCTGATGAGTTAGTAAATAACCACCCTAGTGTACCTTCCATGTAATAAGAGGAAATTGATGGAGCATCAACCCAATAAGTATGTAACGTCATGAGATTTTGTGTATCAATCCATCTATATGATTGAGTTCCCGGTTCGGATGTATTGGAATTAATCCTAGTCAGAAAAGACTCTTTAGTTCTTCCAAATGAATCTGTAATTGTTTCAGTTCCAACAACAGTCATGGAAACATTGTGAACTCCAAATTCAGTATTTGGCGTGTAAACTGTTTCATAATTCCAACTCATGCCTGAGGTCCAAGAATCTGATTGAGAACTTTTTGGTAAAACAATAATCAATAAAGAATAGTTATTCAATGTTGAACCATTCTGATTTGTCGCTTCGATGTTGAATTCATAACTACCTGAAAGTTGTGTTTCAAACATAAATTCTGTTTGACTCCCTCTGTACAATAAATTCCCATTTTGATATAATGAGTAAAAATCTGTGAAATTACCTCCAACCCACTCTAACAGTAATTCAGATTCTGATATTGTCTGAACTTGAGTAATAAAATATGGCAAATCTGGTAATTCAACAGTAATATTTGATGTTAAATTCATCCATCCTGACTGATCAGAGACATATACAGACTTTGGTTCGATGATATCGATACCTGACCTTGTGAAATTGAAATCGTAAATCGCGTCTTGCTCAAATCCAGTAAGTAGGAAATAACCATCATCATTAGTAATGGTTGATTTTGTACCCGATGAAACTAAAACATCAGGCATTCCTACCCCGTTGATATCAGTTATGAAACCGAATTTATTACTAATTCCATGTTGAAAAGTATAATCATTCGCATTAGGATATGAAGAAGAACCAGACTGTAGAGGTGCAAATAGATATTGTGAGCTATAATCTATACTTCCAAAATTTGCTTTAATTGTATAATATTTATCTACTTCAAACGGGCCAAATTCGGCTTTACCATCATTAACTGTTACACTTTCCTGCGACTCGATTATTTCAAAAACATTGCTTTCAGAATTTGAAACTAAATCTCCTTCAGCATCCAGCATCTCTAATGTAAACCAATTATTTCCAACATACCAATCAAGGGTAATGTCTGAGTAAACATCGATAGTTCGATATGAGACAGAATGCCCATCATTCATGAAATAAGCTCTGATAATATGTTCTCCAGAACTTATTCCTGGGAAAGAATAAGACCCTTGATCATCAGACCAAACTGAATTTAGAGAATCTACCTTGATACTCGTTCTATTAGCAATGTAATTTCCAGTTGAATCGTAAATTGTCCCAGATATGGTGAATGTTTGTTCACTATTTTCCTCTGCTAAAGAATCATTAGGAATAGAACAAATCATCAAGGTAAAGACTAGTAAAATAGCGTTTATCTTTCCCATGTCAATCACACACTCTCCAATTGTCAGCGACTCGGTGCAACTTGGGTGAATTCACTCCGAGTCGCCGACGTGAGAGGACTTCTTGTAAAAACAAGAAAATCAAGCTAAAGTTCCAATATCAGCAGATGTAATTCCGTAATGAGCCCATACACCTGTTAACCATGCAGATACATCATAAGATGTTCCAAGTTGTGTAGCATCTGTTAGGTCTAGAACTTCATTCATCTGAGACGCCCCGTAGTTGGAGTAGTAACCTGGCATTCCACTTCCTGGGAATACAGAGGCGAATCCATCGCAAATTGTCTCATTTGTTGCTGCTGCATATACATAATGTCCAGCACCCATGTTATAGCAAACCATTTCACCAGTACTTGGCGATTCTACCCATGAGAATCCGTCGCAACTGCTAGCTTCTCCTGCACCAATCCAAGCCATTCCATGAGTCTGGTTGTTGTAGCACGCATCGGTGTGATCTGCAACATACGCTTCGATAGCCTTCCAGAAGGCATATCCTTCTGCTTGATACTTCTCGCCTGATTCATTACTATCCATCTTGGATGTATACTTGAGTACTGCTTGAGAGTAAGTGATTACCAGGTTCTTAACAACAGTGTCAGCTGCTGCATTGTATCCTGCGGAGTCTGATGCTTGTAGAGCAGCAAGTCCGGCAACCATTGCAGCCTCTGTAGCGGCGAATGTATTTGCCACTCCAGCAGCGTTAGTGGTTCCAAAGTCACCAGCACGCTTTTCCATTACCTTTGCAGGAGAGCAACCATAATCTTCATCCGGTCCATGGAAGAAAGCCCATCCTTCGTCCCAGTTGTGTGGAGCTCCAGAGTCGTTATCGACATTTCCGGCATCTGCCTTTGCAATTGCTGAGTTTAGTTCGTGGATAGTGTATGCGACCATTCCCATGTTAACAGTCAATTTAGCAATTCCTTGGTAGCGAACTGTGTCGGATGCTCCTGCAAAGTCCCCTGTACCGTCCATTGCAGCCATAATGTGGGAATCTACAGATCCTGACATGTTGTAATATGCGTCATATCCATGCTTTTTACCGTCTGCTGCCGCAAATCCTGCTAGAGTTCTGTAACTACCATCATCCTTTTCAGCATTCTTTCCATTTTGGTATATGTCTTTTGCAGTTGCCCAGTCACTGTTAGATGCTGCATCTTTGATATCACAAAGATCCTTCATCAAACTTCGATGATTATCAACATTTGATGCATATGTGTATCCTGCATCTGAAGCGTCCATCGTACTAGCCGTTTCTTCTTCTTTTTCGTCATCTTCAGAACCGATACAACCGGCTAATCCAGCCATTGTCATCAATAGTATAAGCAATAATCCTTTCATCTTCTTGTAATTCATATATAAACCTCAGTTTAGGCCGCCCTAAATAGGTCTTATTAATATAATTTAGGTTTCCCTAAACTTTCATTTTCGCCCGATTTCTATCCAACCCATTGAGAAACTAGGCTCTCAGCAAACCTATCTTGCTCTAGACCAGGATGTCCTCTAGGCCTGACAACTACAACGATATCTACTTCGCCACCCCATGAATCTGATGCTGCACAAAGAACTTCCCCTACTTTACGCCCTTCCGGATCTGAACTAAGAGTCAAACTCCTAAGTTCAAATAATGCAATATCGAGTTTATTCTCCTTACCAGTACTGGAATCAATGTAGATATGTTTGTTTTCAGTAATCACCTTCTTCAACAACATCTCATTAGAATCTAATGTAAATGGACCTTCATCTGATAACAATTCAATCGCTTGCTTCAAACGCGATTTTTCCAAATCAAATAAATCCGCTAAATCCAAAGCCGTAGAAGCAGAGCCCATTGTTGAAAATTGGTAAGGAATCCTTAGCCTTAGAGATTGTACTATTTCTACATCAGTAATATCATCTCCGCTGGAAGGTAACATAACCCAAGTATACTGCTCACCTGAGGGATATATTGGTGCATTTGGATTTTCTTTGAGTAAAGGTTCACCCCATTCATCAGGAGAAATTGGTTGTGATGCAGGAATAAAACCCCCAGCAAAAATTACCACTAACAGAGAACATACAAAATAAACTCTAATTTTTGTGAAGTCTTTCCAAGACTCTCTGCCGGCAGGACTCAAAAGTGAAAGAAGAAGTAATACTGGTAAAATTATTACAACTCCCCATGGGATTAGCCAAAGTAAAATTATACTGATTACAGATGCTTCAATTCCATTTTGACCAATTATCTGATGATAATCAAAATCTTCATCTTGTAATGCTGCTTTTCTTCGAGAAAAATATACCCAGAGAGCAATAGTAGCCAACATTAGAATCGATGTAACTACACCTGCTAACATTTCGTCCCTCGAGGGTGGATATACGTCATATTGAAAGATTCTTTCATTATTTCACATTATGAACGGTAGATTGTCAAATGATAACTCCAAGGCCGAACCATGTCGGAAGTAGTTCTCGAGATGAAAGATGTCGCGTTTAGACATCATATCCCTTCTCCGAGACTGCTAAATCCATTTGACAAGAAACCTGGACCAGGTATTTTTTCAATTAATCTAAAAATTCGGCAAGGGCAAATTTTGGGGTTAGTTGGCCCTAATGGCGCAGGAAAAACGACATTGCTTAGGATGCTGGCAGGAATATTTTCGATTGATAAAGGCGAGATAGTTGCGGCTAAATCTACCTCTACGGAATTAACTAATGTCTCTCAAACAGATTTGCGTTCCATAGTCGGCCATATGCCAGAACAGGTTAAGTGGCAGGGCAAAATTTCTGTCAAAAATGCTCTGACTGATATTGCTGAAATGAGAAATGCTGTTCACAGAGTCGATGGTATATTGAATATGGTCGGTTTAACAGATATAGTAAATTCATCGTTAGACCAATTAAGTCAAGGAATGCGACAAAGACTAACTTTAGCAACAGCCCTACTTGGATCTCCTAAAATTTTGCTTCTCGATGAGCCTTTCAATGGTTTAGATCCTGTAGCGATAAGAGCATTTGAAAAATTATTACTCGAGTTAGCGAAAAAAGGAGTTTCAATAATT
>MDSZ01148259.1_pt1 | contig 10345 bp, 9 predicted proteins | sample 811201 | NCBI WGS metagenome assembly MDSZ01 (sample SAMN05326647, study PRJNA326480) | marine metagenome | isolation source: seawater | place: Indian Ocean: North | collected 2010 | reverse complement strand
GGTATCTTATCTCTAATATTGACAGTTTGCCTAAGAATTAATGCTATTATATAAATGAGGCAAATAAAAAAAGCAATTATTGTTACAGTTGGGAATGAATTGCTAGATGGCAGAAGAGTAAATACTAATTTAGTGTGGCTATCTGCAAAACTTAATAAGCTAGGTATTATTGTTACAAAGTCCATCTCTATTAGAGATGATTTAGATGAAATTTCCCATGAATTATCTAATATATCAAAAATAGAAGCCGATTATGTTTTTGTTACAGGAGGGTTGGGAGGAACAATTGATGATATTACGGTTGCTTCTGTAGCTAAATTTTTAAAAGTTAATACCTATTTTGATCAAAAGTATTATTTGAAATTAAAAAAAAAGAGCATCAAAAAGGGGTTGAAGGAGTCTCAAACTTTAAAAGGACAATCAATTGCCTTAGGCAATGTTAAGTATATGAATAATAAGGTTGGGACAGCAAGACCTTTTACATTTAAATATAAAAATAGTTGCTATTATTTTTTTCCAGGAGTACCTAAGGAACTGAAGCTTATCTTTAAAAAAGAGGTAGTACCTAATCTTAGCAGTAAAAATAAACTTTTTTCATGCTCTATTAATTTATTTGGTATAACAGAGAGTTGTGTATCTGATAAGATAAATGATCTTATAAAAAAGAATAGTGATATTAAGTTTTCATTTTTACCAAGTTTGAAGAAAATTTCGCTTGTTTTGACATCTCTTGAAAAGCAAAAAATGGAAAAAGTCAAGAAGGATATATCTAGATTGTTAAACCCTTATATTTATAGTTACGATGACCAAACATTAGCTCAGACAGTTGGCGAGATTTTAATTGAAAATAATTTAACGATTAGTACTTGTGAGTCGTGTACTGGTGGAAAGTTGTCTGATATTATAACAAAAACCCCAGGAAGCTCTACTTACTATAAAGGTAGTGTTATTGCATATTCTAGCGAAGTTAAAAATAAACTTCTTAAAATAAGTAATAAAAAAATTAAAGATAAAGGTGTAGTCAGCAAAGATATTGCGGTAGAAATGGCTAATAAGACATCAGATATAATGATGACTGATATTTGTATATCTATAACCGGATATTCTGGGCCAGAGTCTGATAAAAAAAAACAAATGCTAGGAGTTGTCTATATATCGGTAAAAGTTTTTGATGATATTTTAACTAGAAAATATACACTTCCTTATAGAAGAGAAGAGCATAAAAAACTATCTTGCCAGATTGCTTTAAACAATCTGAGGCTTATTTTATTAAAAAAATGGAATGATAATATTTATAAATTAAAATGATTAATAAAAAATATTATTGTAAATTTAACTTATTGAATAACAAATAAAAGGTGCGATATGTCTCAAGAAAATAAAACTTTAACATTAGCTATAGATCAAATTGAGCGTCAATATGGGAAAGGCTCAATCATGAAAATGGATAACAAGGAAAAGATTGGTTATTCTGGTATATCTACAGGATCTATTTCTTTAGATCATGCAATTGGAGGAGGAATCCCTAGAGGTCGTATCGTTGAAATATATGGGCCAGAGTCATCGGGAAAGACAACTCTTACGTTGCATGTGGTGGCTGAGGCTCAAAAAAAAGGAGGAACTGCAGCGTTTATAGATGCAGAGCATGCATTGGATCCTGTCTATGCTGAAAATATTGGAGTTAATGTTAAAGAGCTTTTAATATCTCAGCCTGATAGCGGAGAGCAGGCTCTAGATATTGCAGAAACGCTTATTAAGAGCGGTGCATTGGATGTCGTTGTTATAGATTCTGTAGCAGCTCTTATTCCAAAAGCTGAATTAGATGGGGATATAGGAGATACTCACGTTGGCCTTCAAGCCCGCCTAATGTCTAAAGCCTTGCGAAAATTGACAGGCATAGTATCCAAATCACAAACAACCGTTATATTCATTAATCAAATAAGACATAAAATAGGAGTTATGTTTGGTAGCCCAGAAACAACTTCTGGAGGAAATGCTCTTAAATTTTATTCGTCCGTAAGATTAGATATAAGAAGAATTGGGCAGATAAAAGATGGGGATCAGGTGATTGGGAATAAAACTAGGGTAAAAGTAGTTAAAAATAAGGTTGGCCCACCATTTAGAATGACAGAGTTTGATATAATGTATGGATTAGGAATATCATATGAAGGAGATTTGCTTGATCTTGCGCTTAAAGCTGATGCTGTTGAAAAAACAGGGTCTTGGTTTTCTTATGATGGACAAAAAATAGGTCAAGGAAGAGAAAAAGTTAAATTACTTCTATCTGAAGATAAAAAAGTAAGGAAAAATGTAGAGAAAAAGGTTAAGTCGTTTTTAGGATCAGACTAAGATATGCCTCCGCATATAATATCAGTTTTTAGTCAAGAATGGTATTTTTCTAACTCTTTATCTTTTCTTGGCTTAATCTTTTTTTTAACCCTGTTTTATATAGTTGTAAAATCGGATTATATCCAAAAAAACAACCTCTCATTTAAAATAACTCAAATTCTTGGATGCCTTATACTATTAAGATGGATTGTATCTCAGTGCTATCAAATATTTCATAGTCCTATATTATGGGATGTAAATCATAGTTTGCCATTTCATTTATGCGGAATATCAGGTATAATTTCAGGTCTCATTCTTATTAAATTCAACCAAAGTCTATACGAATTTGTTTTGTTACTGGGCGCTCCAGGGGCATTATGGTCTTTTATTACACCACAAATAAATATTTACAATACACCCTTCATGTACTTTGATTACTTCTTATCTCATAGCTTAATTTTATTTTCACCACTATATCTTGCTATTATATTCAATAAAAAACCTCGCACTGGCGCTTGGCGATCTGTTTTTATAAAGACAAATGTAATTATTTTACCAATTGTATTTTTTATTAATTTTATTATTTATTATGTTTTTGGTTTCGAAGAGGTTAATTATATATATTTAATGAGCGCTCCAGAGGCTGAAAATCCGTTTGTGCTTGGAGATTGGCCTTTTTATATTATTGGACTGCAGATTGTAGCTTTTATTCATATAATTTTGATTTATTATTTATTTAATAACTATAGTCGACTTAAAAATTATATTCAATTAAATAGAAGGGTTTCTAAAATATGATAAAAAATAAAATATTTTTAAATATGTTGATTGTCCTAATAGGTCTAACTTTTATGTTTTCTAGTAGTAATGGTAATGCGAGCGTAGGAAGTGTTACTATTGATGGAAAGATTTATAATCAAATTTCATTTAGGCCTGAAATTCCTATGGGCAAGCTAAAATTAGGATTAGATTTATACTTTTATTTAGATGATGAAGGTAATTTTTATGATAAGCCTTGGGATTTTTCAAGTGGAGAGAAAGCTTTTCGTAATATTCTTGATAAAATATTATATCTTCAGTATGGAGGACGCTATGATAAGGTTTATTTTAGATTAGGAGGAATGCCTAACACAACTTTAGGGTATGGAATTATAGTAAATCAATATAATAACACTATCGAATATCCTAATATTAGAAGACTTGGTTTTGAATTTAGATACAATGGTGATAATTTGGGCACAGAATTTATTGTCAGTGATATAAAAAGGTCTCCTGGGTTAATTGCAAGCAGGACAACTTTTCCTATAACTTCTCAATTTAAAATTGGAGTATTTGGCGCTGTAGATTTAAACCAAGCAAAAGGATTAATAGACACAGATGATGACGGCTATCCTGATTACTTTGATCACTCTCCAAATGACTCTGAACATTGGAGTGATGCTCTAGATGCTTACAATCAATCGAGTGACACTTGGGATACTACATGTGAGGCTTGGGGCGGACCTGAATACGATTTAAATGACTGCTTGTCAGCTCATGGCCAAAATGTTAATAATTTTGATATTTCAGCATATGGCGATGATGCTATATCTGCGATAGGTGTAGATGCCAGTTACAAGTTAACAAAAAATCTGACTCTCTATTCTCAGTTTGCTCAACTAATAGGAGATAAAGTAGCAGGTTCTAGTGATGGTTTGGGTTTTGGATTCGTTCCTTTAGCTTTTCAAATTCAAAAAGGCTCTAGAAATTTCAAATGGGACGTAAGCTTTGAAGCGAGAATGAATTCTAGGCATTTTATGTATAGCTTTTGGGACCAAACCTATGATTTAAACAGAGCTCAAGTAGTAACTAATGAAAATGGTATTGAAGAAATACAAACTAAAAGATATCAGTTAAAAACCTTTGGAGAGCTTAAAGGGCTTTATTTTAATGTAGGAATGTCAATGTTTGATTTGGTAGACTTTGATGTCTCTTATCAAGATATGGAAGGAGAGACTTGGAAGGATGGTGACTGGAAAGAAGATGAGAGGAGTAAATCTATTTTAGGGACCCTCAGTTTTGATACTTCTAAAATACCTCTAGTTCATTTGGCTAAAATTTACTATCAGAGGAATAATGATACAGATTTTGATCTTTCTCGTCCAACATTAAATACTATTCATGGTTACGATATTGGAGTTGAGTTGTCTAGTGGTGTTGTTTTGGTTTATAAAGGGAAAACAACATATTTAAATGACCCTAATAATCCTGGAGAGCTAAAATCTAATTTTACTCTTCAAGTCGAAACTTTAATTGCGCTGTAATGAAATCCTCTAATATAAGAAAGCAGTTTATAGACTTTTTTATAGATAAAGATCATAAGTATGTTAGAAGTTCTAGTGTGGTGCCTACAGATGATCCGACTCTTCTATTTACCAATGCAGGTATGAATCAATTTAAGGAAATATTTCTAGGTCATAAAAAACCTGATTTTAAAAGGGCTGTTAATTCTCAGAAATGTATTAGGGTTAGCGGAAAGCATAATGACCTAGAAGAAGTCGGTGTTGATAATTTTCATCATACTTTTTTTGAAATGTTAGGAAATTGGTCTTTTGGAGATTATTATAAAAAAGAATCTATTAATTGGGCCTGGGAATTGCTGACTAAAGTATGGCATATAGATAAAGAAAGGCTGTGGGTAACTATTTATAAAGATGATGATGAGGCGTATGAATATTGGTCTAAAATAGAGGATTTTGATAAAGATAGGATTTTACGGTTTGGAAATAAGGAGAATTTTTGGGAGATGGGAGATTCTGGGCCTTGCGGACCATGTTCTGAAATCCATTACTATACTGGTAAGAACCTAACAAATCAAGACCCTTCAGGAGTTAATGCGACTGATGAGTATAGAGAGCTATGGAATTTGGTTTTTATGCAATACAATCGAGAATTAGATGGAAAGCTGGTAGATCTGCCTATGAAGCATGTCGATACAGGGCTGGGATTAGAAAGAATTGTGAGTGTTATGAATGGGATAGATTCTCATTATGAAACAGATATTTTTAAAAATATAATCTGTAAAATAGTTGATTTTTCAGGTAAAGATGTTGACTTTAAAAAAGGGGTCCCTCATAAAGTTATAGCTGATCATTTGAGAATGTTAGCATTTAGTATTGCAGATGGTGCTATTCCTTCTAATGACGGTAGAGGTTATGTACTTAGAAGAGTTTTAAGAAGAGCTGTAAGGTATGGTGATTTATTAGATATAAAAGAGCCATTTTTACATTTATTGATAGATGGACTTATTGACACAATAGGAAGCTCTTATCCTGAAATTTCAGATAAGAAAAGTCATATAGTTAAAACTTTAAATAGAGAAGAAGAGGCGTTCAGAAGAACTTTAGATAAAGGCTTAGATAAGTTTGAGGAAGTAGTTGAAAAAAATAAAGGTAAAAAAATATTTTCAGGAAAAGATTCTTTTAGGTTGTACGATACATATGGCTTTCCAATTGATTTAACCAGAATTTTATGCGATGAAAAGAATATGAAGCTAGATGAAGATGCCTTTAATAAGCTAATGATAGAACAAAAAGAGAGGGCAAGGAAAAGTCAGAAATTTAGTTATAACAAAGAATCTCTTAACTGGGAGTGTTTTAAAGATGACATAGTTACCAAGTTTGTAGGATATGAGAAAATAAGTTTAGATACAGAAATAGTGTCATGCGCTAAGTCTCAAGGCCTTTTTTATATCGAGCTAGAAGAGACTCCTTTCTATTTTGAGTCTGGAGGGCAGATAGGTGATTCCGGGAAAATATATAATAAGGAATTAGTTTTAGACGTTCTAGATGTCCAGAAGATAAATAATAAAATTTGTCATATTTGCGAGCTTAAAAAAGGAGAGATATTAAGCGGTTATTTAAATGTTACTGCAGCTATAGATGTCGATAAGAGAAAAAAAATTATGGCAAATCACACAGCTACTCATCTTTTGCATAGAGCTCTTAAAAATATAATTGGAAATCATGTTCAGCAGGCAGGATCTTTGGTTTCAGATGATAAGTTGCGTTTCGACTATACTCATAGCAATAAGTTGTCTGAACAAGAAATTATAAAAATTGAAAAAGAAGTTGAGAAAATTATTGAAAAAAATATTTCTGTAGAAAATGATAAAAAGAGCTATGAGAGTGCTATTAATGATGGGGCAGAGGCATTGTTTGGAGAGAAATATGAAGATACCGTTAGAGTTGTTACCGTGGACGCCTATTCTAAAGAATTGTGCGGAGGCACTCATGTTGCTCAAACAAGTGAGATAAGATTCTTTAAAATCATATCTGACTCTTCTCTAGCATCAGGAGTAAGAAGAATAGAGGCATTGACTTCTGTTGAGTGTGCTAAATATTATGCTAAAAACAACAAATTGATTCAATCCTGTTTGCAGCTGTTTAATTGTTCCACTGATGATATATATGAAAATATTTTAAAATTATTAAATGAAAACAAAGCCCTTTCTTTAAAATTAAAAGAAATTTCTTTGGCAGGGCAAGATCAGATGCTTGAGAAATTACTGGAATCTCCTATAAAACATGATAAAATAAAAATTTACTCTAGTATTGTTGAGAATGATTTTGATGAAAATACTTTGTCAGATAATTTCAGAAAAAGGGTTAAATCTAAAGGAGTTATGTTAATTGGCTCGATTAGATCAGGGAATCCTTTTATAGTTTGCTCTATAACAGATGATTTATCTGAGAAAATAAATGCTAATGATATTATAAAAAATGCAGCAAAATTAATTGAAGGTGGTGGAGGTGGAAGGAAGCATTTTGCTAAAGCTGGTGGAAAAAAAGCGAGCGGACTAAAGCTTGCGTTAGACTTTTTAGAAAAAGAAACTTTAAGGATTGCGAATGATTAGAAAAACTCCCATTATTAATAGGAAAGATAAAAAAACTTCTAAGTATATAGACGCTCCATCTTTAGATGTGCCCTTTTTAAAACTTAGTGAAAATATAGATAAAGATATGGTTAGGAAAGAGAGAACATCAATTCCTCATGTTGCTGAGCCTGATGTTGTAAGGCATTACATTAATTTGTCTGTTAAAAACCATCATGTGGATCAGGATTTTTATCCATTAGGCTCATGTACAATGAAATACAATCCTAAAATTAATGATAAAATCGCCTCTAGCCTTAATTTTTCAGAATTACATCCGGATCAATCAGAGAAAGATATCCAAGGTAGCTTAAAGCTGATGTATGATCTTGAAAGCATGCTTAATTCTATAACTGGCATGTCTAGAACAACTCTTCAGCCAAGCGCAGGATCTCAAGGTGAGTTTGTTGGATTGCTTATAATGAAAAAGTATCATAAAAGTAAAAATAATAAAAAAAGGTTTGTGCTAATTCCAGAGACAGCACATGGTACAAATCCTGCTAGTGTTATTTTATCTGGATATGAAGTGATTCAAGTAAAAACAGATAAAGATGGGTGTACCGATATTCAAGATTTGAAAAGTAAAATGTCTGATGAGGTAGCAGGAATGATGTTGACACAACCAAATACTTTAGGTGTTTTTGAGAAAAACATTACTCAAATATCAGATATTATTCATGAGGCTGACGGATTAATGTATATGGATGGGGCGAATTTAAATGCTCTATTATCAATAGCTAGGCCTGCTGATATGGGGTTTGACATTACTCATATGAACCTTCATAAAACTTTTTCAACCCCTCATGGAGGAGGTGGGCCTGGAGCTGGTCCTATAGGGGTTAACAGTAAATTATCAGACTTCCTTCCAGGTCCTGTTGTAAATAAAAAACAAGACAAGTATATTTTTAATCAGAATCTTGACAAAAGTATTGGCAAAATCCACTCTTATTTTGGTAATATAGGTGTTTTAGTAAGAGCTTACTGCTACATAAGGTCTCTTGGAGACGAAGGGCTTAAAGAGGTTAGTAAAAATGCTATTATTAATGCAAATTATTTAAAAAGTAGACTCTCTGATTATTATGAAGTTCCTTTCTTTAATGGTACTATGCATGAATTTGTTGTTTCGGCAGTTAATCAGAAAAATAAAGGCTTAAAAGCGTTAGATATTGCTAAATTGATTTTAGATAAAGGTTACCATTCTCCTACTATATACTTTCCAACTAATGTGCTGGAAGCAATGATGATGGAGCCAACAGAAACAGAATCCAAAGAAACTTTAGATGATTTTGCTGATTTTTTAATAGATATAGCTAAAAGGGTTGAAGATAATTTAGATGTTTTTTTAGAGTCTCCTAAGCTTACACCTGTTAAAAGATTAAATGAGACTAAAGCTAATAGAGAATTAAATTTAAACTGGGAATATGAACTACCAATTACTAAATAAAGAAAAAGCTCTTTTGAGTCTTAGCAAAGATGAGTATATAAATAAATCTATTAAAGATTTGTTTGAGGCTGAAAGTCTTGGTTTTGGTTGGATTTCAGGTATAGGAGCTGTCTATAATATAGAAATTGGGTATTATGATTTAAAAAAGAAAGAATATTTTAAAAGAAAATATCCACATGAACATGAACTTGTTTCTTTGACTGCTAATGTTAGTTTTTTTGAGTCTAATTATTTTGTACATACTCATGTAGTGATATCTGATGAAGAATGTAATTCTTTTGGAGGGCATTTGTTTGATGCTCAAATAGCCGTTACAGGCGAATTCAAAATAGACTTAATTGATTTCAGGGTAGAGCGAAAATATTCTGATGAAATAGGACTTAACTTATGGTGTTTAGATAATGAAAATAATTAAAACAGAAAAAGCTCCTGCAGCTATAGGGCCATACTCACAAGGTGTTAAGAGCAATGGATTTATATTTACTTCTGGACAAATTGCTATAAATCCCAATACAGGGGAATTGGTAAATGAAAACTTTAGGGCAGAGGCTATTCAAGTATTTAAGAATCTTGAATCTGTATTAGCAGAAGGAGGCGAAGGGTTTGAAAGTATTGTTAAAATGAATATATATCTTGCTGACTTATCTAATTTTGATGTTTTAAATCAAATTATGAGCTCTATTTTTAATTTTAAAAAATTACCATCGCGATCTACAGTTGAAGTTAGTAGGCTTCCTAAAGATGTAAATATAGAGGTTGACGTTATAGCAGAGATAAGAAAATGAATTTGCAAAAACTATTTTTAACATTTTTTTTAATAATTAGCTTTTTAATATCTGATGAAAAAATATCTGATGAAAATAATATTAAATTGGATCATAGTAGAAAATCAAGTCTAGCTTGGAAACTAAGTCTTATACCTGGAGTAGGACAATTGTATAATCAAAAATATCTAAAAGGCGTGTTGATATTTTCCTCAGAAGCAGCATTGGTAAGAAATATATCTTTGTATTCTGCAGATATCGCAATGAGAAATTCTTTAATGTGGTGGGCTCTAGGTATATATGTGTTTAATATAGTAGACGCCTATGTTGATGCCGAACTAAGCACATTTACTAATAATAAAAATAAGGATAAATAGCAGTGTGTTCAATAGCTGGGATTTATGGAGATAAAGAAAATGTCTGTTTAAGCCTTAATAATGCGCTTACTGTATTGCAGCATAGAGGTCAAGATGCTGCAGGCATGGCTACGGCTAATTCTGAAGGGTATTTTCAGATACATAAAGGAAATGGCTTGGTTAGGGATGTCTTTAATGATAATTCTATAAAAAAATTAATTGGAGGAACTTATGGAATAGGGCATACTAGGTATCCAACAGCAGGACAAATTAATCATAATGAAGCTCAGCCTTTTTATGTCAACTCTCCCTTTGGGTTGGCACTTGTTCATAATGGAAATCTTGTCAATGCCTCTAAATTAAAGAAAGAGCTAGAAACTAATAATAGAAGACATATTAACAGCACTTCTGATTCAGAGATATTGCTAAATATTTTTGCCGATTGCCTTGTTAAAGAGTGTGGGGATAGCTCTAACCTTAGTCATCAAAATATATTTAATGCCGTTAATAAGCTGCACGATAGAGTTGAGGGGGCATATGC